>Ga0213823_1000041_pt1 | contig 131226 bp, 117 predicted proteins | sample MC6MC0907MG_FD_179887 | JGI IMG/M metagenome (GOLD analysis project Ga0213823, IMG submission 179887) | Enriched soil aggregate microbial communities from Iowa State University, Ames, United States - MC6-MC0907-MG | ecosystem: Environmental > Terrestrial > Soil > Unclassified | place: USA... | reverse complement strand
GCTAATTCCTACAGATTCTTACTTGGATCTGGCAGATAAGGGGAGGAAAACTTGCAACCGCAACCCTCTTCTTAGCTGAAGAGGGTTTTTGTTTTCTACAGAAAAATCCTCCTCATCTCCGGTACCATCGTAAAAAAATAACCATTTGGAGGTACACAATGACAAATTTTAAACCAGAAACATTGCTGTTGCATGGTGGTCAAGAGCCAGACCCAGTGACGGGATCTCGCACAGTTCCAGTCTATCGCTCAACTGCTTTCGTATTTAAAGACACTGCTCATGCGCAACGTCTTTTTGCCTTAGAGGAAGCAGGGAACATTTACACACGAATTACCAATCCAACAGTTGATGTGTTTGAAAAACGTGTGGCTTTATTGGAAGGTGGAACAGCAGCAGTAGCACTTTCATCTGGTGCAGCAGCTATCGCATTTTCCATTTTAAATCTAGCTGGAGCTGGTGATGAGATAGTAGCAGCTAGTTCTTTATATGGTGGTACGTATAATTTATTTGCTAACACATTACCAAACTATGGTATTAAAACAATTTTTGTAGATGAAACAAACCCAGAGAATTTCAAAGCAGCAATTACTGATAAAACAAAAGCTGTTTTTGCAGAGGTTTATGGTAATCCAAGTTTAAAGGTTTTAGATATTGAGGCAGTAGCTAAAATTGCACATGATAATGGTCTACCATTAATTATTGACAGCACGTTCGCTTCTCCTTACGGTTCTACACCTATTGAATACGGCGCAGATGTTGTAGTTCATTCAGCAACTAAATGGATAGGAGGTCATGGTACAACTTTAGGGGGCGTTGTTGTAGACGCTGGTAAGTTTGATTGGACTAGCGGTCGATTCCCTGGTTTTACTGAACCAGATGCCTCTTACCATGGTCTACGTTATGGAATTGATACAGCTTCTGCTGCCTTTGCTACAAAGCTACGTGTACAATTATTACGTGATTTTGGTCCAACATTAAGTGCTGATGCTGCTTTTAATTTATTGCAAGGGTTAGAAACGCTTCATCTGCGTATCCCTAAACACAATGAAAATGCATTGGCAGTGGCTGAGTATTTACAAAACCACCCATTTGTGGAGTATGTAAATTATAATGGCCTAGAAGATTTTCCGACACATGAGTTAGCAAAAAAATATTTAAGAAATGGCTTCGGTTCAGTGCTTACATTTGGCATAAAGGGTGGACGAGAAGCTGGGCGAAAGCTTATTGATAGCGTGAAATTATTTTCACATGTAGCAAATGTAGGTGATGCAAAGTCATTAATTATTCATCCAGCTTCCACTACTCATCAGCAACTATCAGCAGACGAATTAGTTCAAGCTGGTGTAACCGAGTCGCTCATTCGCTTATCCATCGGTTTAGAGGCAGTAGAGGATATTATTGCTGATTTAGATCAAGCCATTACACAGGCTACAACAACTGAACAAACAGTAGAAGCTTAAAGTTTAAAGCAAATGGTAAGATGTTGTGACGTTAACGTATTTTCTCATTCGATTAGCCTCATTTGGTAATGCGTTAAACGTTGCTACATCAATCTATTACTGCACCCGTTAATTATCAGAACCTTATAAAAAATAATACCAAGTAATTTTATATGTATTATTGACTTTGTTAAATCCATGTTATATACTAGGAAATAAGTTAACAGTACGAAAATTTTTTAAAAAAAGGTAAATGTTTTCATAAGTGCTCCCCCACTTTTGAATATATAGAAGAGTAGTTGCCTAGCCAGTGACTACTCTTCCCAAAAACTGATGATAAAGGAGTGTTTAAAATGGGTAACATCTATAGTGCGCAAAACATTGTATCCTATCTAATATATGAGCTAAATGAAGGGCATGTATTTGTCAACAATAAATCCATTCAACACCTTCTTACATCAGTCGAAAGAAAATGGCAGGAAGTATTTGGTCATACAGCATTTCAAGAACATGTTTTTACTGAAAAGGACTTTACTGTAAAGGAAGTATTTGAGGCATATGAACAGTACGGTGTGAGCCATATCTCACTTCCTGCGACAGAGTTTTACTTGAAGTATGGTACATTTCAATTAGTGGAACGTACGTATGCAATACCTAATTTTACTGAAGAAGAGATTAATCTTGTTCAACAAGCTTTAGCACAATATCGTTATCAATTGCTTTCAAAAGCAAGTTAAAACCCCCTCATATTTTTAAGCTCATTCTCTGCTGCTACAGGGAATGAGTTTTTTCTTTAAAGGGATTGTTATGAGTGTCTGAGCATACATATATATAATAGAAGAAAGACATTCATATATTGAAATGTAAATAGTCAATATTTGTTCAAATCTTATAGATTGATTAATAAAACGTATAATAAAGGGAATGAAACCGATTTCTTTTGCACATCTAGAGAAAACAAATGTCCTTCCTAGAAAGATTTTTCTTGTGCAAAGCGTGTATTTGCGTTACAATTTTCTTTAAGTTAAATTTTGAATTATTTGAATTTGTGTGTGTCCTAACACATATAGAAATAGCGAAACTCATACAAAGAGAGTTGTTGGCTAAAGACTGCGGTGGGTGTCAAATTGTCATGACACAACCCCATGGAAAATTAGCTTTAATGAAACTGCGGAATGTAAGTTGGAGGGAATAACAAGAATGGCAACTATAAAGGCAGCGATTTTAGGATTTGGAACGGTAGGTCAGGGGATTTATCATATTTTAAATGAAAAACGAGAAGAGCTAAAAAATAAATTAGGTATTGAATTAGAGGTAGCGAAGATTTTAGTGACAGATGCTAGTCGTGAACGTGTCCCAGGCACAGCACATTTAATGACAACAAGTATGGATGAAGTCTTAGCAGAGCCAGGTATGCAGGTAGTGTTTGAAGCAATTGTGAACGAAGAACCTGCATACAGTTATTTAAAGCGAGCGGTGGAACATAAATGTCATGTTATTACTGCCAATAAAGTGATGTTTGCCAAACGAGGCTTGGAGTTGCAGGATCTTGCAAAAGCTAATGGCGTTTTTGTAGGCTATGAGGCTACTACCGCTGGTGGCGTACCTGTTATAAAAACAATGAAAAATATCTTACTTGTAAATGATGTAAGTCGTATACAAGGTGTCTTAAATGGCACATGTAATTATATTTTAACAAAAATGCGAGCACAGGGCTGGTCGTTCGAAACAGCTTTAAAAGAGGCACAAGGCTTAGGTTATGCCGAAGCAGATCCATATAATGATATATCTGGGCAGGATGCATTTAAAAAATTAATGATATTAAGTGCCTTAGCTTTTGGTGAGCAGCCTGACTGGTCAGATGTAGAGGTAATTGGGATCGATAGTATCTCTGCTGAACAAGTTCATGAAGCATGTGAAAAGGGTCTTCGTTACCGCCATGTTGCTGAAGTGGAAAAACTAGCTGACGGTAAGATTATTGCAAAAGTAGGTCCTCAACTAGTTGATAAAGAGCATCCACTTTATCCAGTCGATGATGTGTTCAATGCGGTGGCATTAGAGACTAACTATATTGGTACATTAACATTAATCGGTCCTGGAGCAGGGATGTATCCAACAGCGAGTGTCATGGTAGAAGATTATGCTGAAATCATTGGGAAAAGAGCAGGATTTGTTGTGACAATCTAATAAAAGCTTTAAAAAAGGCCCGCCATTCAACAATGTTCAATTGTATGAATGGTGGGCTTTTAGTCTTCATCTTTGACGTCTATGTCCTCTGGAATAGGAGTAGCACGCCAAATTTCAATTTCCTCTTTTATACGTTCCAATTGTTTAAAATAAGTGCTGAATTGTCCACTATTGATTAAAATTTGTTGGCCATCGTAAACAGAACGGATGCGTCCTTCGTAAATTAGACGCATTACTTGATCCTCAGGCATACCAAGATCAATAGCTGTCTCTTCAATTGATTTGTACATACGATTCGCTCCTTTTACTGTTTTTATTATAACGTCCATTCATGAGAAAACATACTATTGGAATTAAAAGAAAAGTAAAAATGATAATTGTTTGATTTTGGATAAATATGTATGATTAGTATGGAGAAAGATGTGAAGCGGGGATGAGCTGAAAAATGTTAAATTCATTGTTTGTATTACTAGCAGCTATTCTATGGGGAATGACAGGTACTGCCCAGACATATTTGGATGAAGAGGTATCTCCAATAGCTGTAGCCACGATTCGTTCTGCAATCGGTGGCAGTTTATTATTAGCTATTACGATTATAATGAGGAAAATTAATTTTTTAAGGTGGTCATGGAAATGGACAATTTTAGCTGCGGCTAGTATTGCGTTTTTCCAAGGTCTTTTCTTCTCATCCATTCGTCTAACAGGTATAGCCATTGGAACTGTTGCTACTATTGGTAGTGCACCAGTGTTTTCTGGTGTATTAGAGTGGCTAGTATGGAAAACACGTCCCACAGCAGTATGGGGACTTGCTACATTGATGGCCATTATCGGATGTCTTTTATTGTTTATGAATAATGGAGAGGAGTCTGTTCACGTTGGCGGATTCACATTAGCGCTTTGTGCAGGTTTATCCTTTGCATTTTACACAAACATAAGTAAAAAATTAATGGCACAAGAAGAAGCGTTACCCGCAGTTGCTATGACATTCTCCATTTGCGCTTTGTTTTTACTGCCGTTTTCTATACAAGGTGGATTTTCCTGGTTAGTAAATGTGCACAACTTATGGACAATGTTATTTATGGGGATTATGTGTACAAGCTTAGCGTATTTCCTGTTTTTAAGAGGACTACAAAAAATTAGTTCATCCACAGCTGTAACACTTTCATTAGCAGAACCATTGACTGCTGCAATTCTTGGTGTGTTTTTAATTGGAGAACACTTAAGTATAGTTTCCTGGCTTGGAGTAGCGATGCTTTTAGGTGGCATTGTTGTTTTAACATTGGGTGGGAGAAAAAAGCTAAAACCTTAAGAAATTCTTCATTTTTATAATAGCTGGTTTTTAAGATTTAAAAGATACACTTATATTTGAGAGCGAGGTGTATATCATGACGAAATTAACAGTTCTTGTTACAGATGACGATCAAGATATTCGTGATGGTATTGAAATCTATTTAAAAAATGAAGGCTATCATGTCATTAAAGCAGCAGATGGCTTAGATGCATTAAAAAAGCTAGAGAACAATGAAGTACATTTAATAATTTTAGATATCATGATGCCAAATATGGATGGAATTACAGCAACCTTTAAAATTAGGGAAGAGCGCAATATTCCCATTATCATGCTGAGTGCAAAGGCGGAGGATGGCGATAAGATTCATGGATTATCGGTTGGAGCAGATGATTATGTAACAAAGCCATTTCATCCATTAGAGCTGTTGGCACGTGTAAAATCTCAGCTGCGCCGTTATGTTCAGCTAGGAACGTATAGTGAGGGAGCTACAAAAGTGGAAATAGACGGACTTATTCTTGATGAAGAGGCAAAAGAGGTTGTACTAGAAGGAGAACCAGTTCGACTAACCCCGATAGAATATAAAATTACAGAACTATTAATGAAAAATGCAGGGCGTGTGTTTTCGATTCGTGAAATTTATGAACGTGTTTGGAATGAGGAAGCTTATAATGCTGAAAATATTGTAGCTGTTCACATTCGGAAAATACGTGAGAAAATTGAAGCTGATCCGAAAAATCCACGCTATCTAAAGGTGGTATGGGGCGTTGGCTATAAAATGGAAAAATAAATTAGAGAAGTATATGACTATTGCTGGATTTATTGCAGGTGTTATTGGGCTTATCTATTTTGGAATTTATGCCTATCAAATCGTCGATTCTCGCTCCTCAGAGGTTTTACAATTGTTAGAAAGAATTTTTTAGAGGAGTGTAAAAAGGGATGATAAAAAAATGGAAATCTCTTCTCGTATTAATGTGTTTAATCTGGGCAATTTTCGGAGTCTTTACTTTTTATAATGTGGGCTATCAGTATATTGGTAAATCATATTTTGATTCAGAAAATTTCCAACATGAAATCGATAATTTCACTGCAGAACTAGGACCGTTAGTAATTAATGTACCAAATGTAGAGGAATTGAAAAATAAAATTGAGATTACTCAAACTGAAATAGAAGATCATCGTAATTATTATGGTACATTAGGACAGCAAATCGATAATATTAAGGCACAATACGAAAAACGTATTCAGGAAGCTATAGATGCCAATGCAACAGAATTAAAGACAAAGCTAGTGTCTGAACGTGATAATAAAATTAAAGATATTACAGCAAATTTTGAAGATGATGAGCATGTAAGAAAAAAGATTCTTGCTGAAAAGGAAGCCCTCATTGATAAATATATTAAAGCAGCAAAAGGTGAATCCAAAAACTTTGGAAAAAACTATGACTATTGGTCTTATGAGTTGACTAATACAGAAACTGGTAAAACGTACCGTGCAGGTGATGTTACCGAAAGTAGTGCCTATAAAATTAAGTATACTGATCGAAAACCGCTATATGCATGGAATATCAGTGAGAATTTAAGAGATATTTTTTACAATACCGAAACATACGTAAATGTAGATGATCTTTACGAAACAGCTGAATATACAGGTGTAATAGCTATTTCAAAAAAAGCAGCAATGTCAGAAGATGTTATACAGGGAGGGTATCAACAATTTCAACAGTTTCAACGCAATCAATATACTCATTACTTTATTTGGCTCACAAGTATTTTAATGGCCGTCTTTGTATGGAGGGGGCGTAAAGACTTATTACAGATAGTTACGAGTATGAAGGAAAAAGATCTTTTAACAAAGTATAAAATCGATGTACAAATTATTCTTTTGTTAATAACGAGCCTTATGTATTTCATTTCAGCCCAGGTTGTTTTTGAATCTATTGAATATAATTCTGTTTATAATTATAATTATGTCCGTTTTATACTCGATATTGGCTTTAAAATACTTGTTTTAATGGTAATTGGTAGTGCTTTCTTCGTGCAATTAATTTGGTTGTATACAAGAGTAAATACTTTGAAAAAGCTAGAGGAAAATGTGAAATCGAGCTATTTATGGTCACTTGGGGATTCGTTGACTGACTTATTTATTAATCGTTCGATCGCATTACATTCAATTGTAATGCTAGCCGCAGCCTTCTTTGGAGGTGGTAGCCTTGTTGCTACCATGATAGGAGGCGGAGCTTTTCCAGTCCTTGTACTTGGCATTTGTATGTTTATAGGATTTCCTGCTATGATTGTTTTCCTATCAAGAATGGGTTATTTAAACCGTATTATGAAAGATACGAAGGATATGGCTGAAGGACGTTTAAATCGTGATGTAAAGGTAAAAGGTAAATCTCCGCTTTCAGGTCATGCAGAAAACCTCAATCATTTACGAGAAGGTGTGCGTACGTCCATGCATGAGCAGGCGAAAAGTGAGCGGTTAAAAACAGAGCTGATTACAAATGTGAGTCATGATTTACGTACTCCTTTAACCTCTATAATTACGTATACCGATTTACTGAAGAAGCCAAATATTACAGAGGAAGAACGGAAACAATACATTCATATACTGGATAAAAAGTCTGAACGTTTAAAAGTGCTGATTGAAGACCTTTTTGAAGTATCGAAAATGGCTAGTGGTAATATTGAACTTCACCGCAGTCGAGTAGATTTAACACAGCTTATCCAACAAGCTGTAGGGGAGCATAAAGAGGATTTAACACAGTCACAACTAGATTTACGAATGACCATGCCTCATGATCCAATCTTTGCATATGTGGATGGTCAAAAATGGTGGAGACTTATTGATAATTTAATTGTCAATGTTTTGAAGTATGCGCTAGAGGGAACGCGTGTTTATGTGACATTTAAGCGTACGGCAGATGGCGATGCTGAATTTACGGTGAAAAATGTAGCAAAGTATGAAATTAGTGAAGATGCTGAGGAATTATTTGAACGCTTTAAACGTGCAGATGCCTCACGTCATACAGAGGGCTCAGGGCTTGGATTAGCCATTGCACAATCCATTGTCGATTTACATGGAGCAAGAATGAGCATTGATGTAGATGGTGATTTATTTAAAGTAATCGTTCGAATTCCAGCAGTTTAATGGTAAAAAGGCGGCAAACTTCTGCCGCCTTTTTTATTATAGGCCTAAATTTTTGGCGATAATAACCTTCATGACTTCATTAGTACCAGCATAGATCGACATAACAGGTATATCTCTATATCTTCTAGCAATCTTATATTCCTCCATATAGCCATAGCCACCATGCAATTGCATACATTGCGTAGCAAGGTCACGTGCATTTTCGGTAATCCAGTATTTTGCCATAGAAACTTTTGTCACAACATCATTGCCTGCAATATGCTCTTCAATCAATGATTCCAAAAAGGATTTACCAAGCTCGATTTTAGTAGCCATTTCAGCTATTTTAAATTGTGTATTTTGGAAGTCACCAATTGTTTTGCCAAAAGCCTGACGTGATTTCACATAGTCTAGCGTTAGTGTAAGCATATCCTCAGCGGCTGTTTGTGCGGCAATCGCTACTGCTAATCGCTCTTGCTGCAGTTTTTCCATCATATAATGAAAGCCCTTGCCTTCTTCGCCAAGTAGATTTTGAACAGGCACTCGACAATCTTCAAAATAGAGTTCAGCTGTATCTTGGGCATGCATACCAACTTTTTCGAGCTGTCTTCCTTTTGTAAAGCCAGGTGTGCCCTCTTCAATAACAAGTAGGCTAATACCACGATGTTTTTTATCAGCCTGAGGATTTGTTTTTACTGCGACAACCGCTAAGTTTGTATGGATGCCATTTGTTATAAAGGTTTTTTGACCATTTACAATATAATGGTCCCCATCGCGAATGGCTGACGTTTTGATATTAGCCAAGTCTGAACCTGTGCCAGGCTCCGTCATTGCAATAGCTGTTATATAGTCGCCTGTGACACATTTTGGTAGCCATCGAGATTTTTGTTCGTGTGTCCCATATGCTTCGATATACGGGACAACAATATCATTATGCAGGCCAACCCCGATAAGACTTGAGCCTATACGTTCAAGTTCTTCTTGTATAATGACGCCAAAGCTGAAATCCAAGCCTAGCCCGCCATATTGTTCTTCTACTTGTGGACAAAGATAACCCATATCACCAAGCTTACGCCAAAAAGAAAGCGGAATAAGATGATCTTTTTCCCACTGTGCATAATGCGGTTCAGCTTCTTCAGCTAAAAACTTACGAAAGGTTTTGCGAAATAATTCATGCTCTGTTGTTTCAAATTTATAACGTGTCATTTGAAATAGCACCCCTTTTTCTTCGTAAATACGCGAATTTGCTCGTTCATCTACTATGTTACTGGAAGGAATGTGAAAATAAAAGTAGCGTTTAGTATGTAAATGACGAAAATGTCATCTATATACAGTGAAATGTCATGTAAAACGAGAGTAACGAATGAAATGAAAAGGTAAACTTAAATTTGGACAAGTTCCTACTTTCTTTAGAAGATTATTCAAGTGCTTTAAGCAATATGATTGATAAGTATAATGGTATAATCAATTAAATTATAGAAAGAAAGTAGAGGACTTGGTTATGCCAAAAGTAATCGGCGCTGTTCTTTTAATTAGTATTTATAGTGCTTTGACTTTCTATTTAGGGTGGGGAGTAAAGCAGTGGCTTATAGCAATGGGGTGGTTTCGTTTTCCAGTATTATTTTGGATCGTGCTGTATATGGTTGCTTTTAGTATTATAATCGGAAGATTACACGAGTCATTACGTGTGTTTTCTGTAATCAGTAATTATTGGATGTTTATCTTTGAATATGGCTTATTGCTATGTTTAGTTGCACAATTCATTATTTGGCTTACACCTTTTAAAAACGTGCAAATAATAGGTAGTATAGCAGTAGCTATCCTATTCTTGTTAAGTATCATTGGCTCCTATTTAGCCTACTCTCCAGTTGTTCGTCATTTAGAAATAACTGTTGATAAACAAGATAGTGACTTAAACACACTAAGAGCTGTTGTAGCATCTGATTTTCACTTAGGTGTTTTATCCCATAAACGACATTTACAACGTTTTGTCAGCTTAGCTAATGAAGCACAACCAGATATCGTGTTGTTAGCTGGGGATATTGTGGACGATGACCCTAAATGGTTTGTTCAAGAGGGTATGGCAGATGTCATGAAACAATTAACATCTACATATGGAACATATGGTATATTAGGTAACCATGAATATTATGGCAAAAAAATTCCTGAATTTATTAAGGAAATGGAAAATGCCAATGTGAAAATGCTCCTAGATGAAACAATTCTTATAGAAGATGCGTTTATATTAACAGGGCAAGAGGACAGAACGAATAAAGAAAGAAAACCACTTGAGGTGCTAAAGCCTTCTGCTAATTTACCATGGCTTGTAATGAATCATACACCTGACGATTTAAACACGCCTTCCCAAATGGGCGTTGATTTACATATGTCTGGTCATACACACAAGGGACAGCTGTGGCCGAATCAGTATATAACAGCTCGTGTATTTGAACTGGATTATGGTTATAAGTTGAAGGAACAGATGCATACACTTGTTTCATCAGGCTATGGCTTCTGGGGCCCACCGATGCGAATTGGCAGTAGATCAGAGCTTTGGGTAGTAGATATAACATTTAAATAGTATGTGATAATCTAACAATCGGCTTCTTAGGTGAAAAGGCAGTAGTATATAAAAACTTAGTATTTTATAATAAGTGGGTATTTGATTAAAAAAGGTAAGGTGACATGGTGGAAATTATAGAGTTATTAAAAGCATTAATATTAGGCTTTGTCGAGGGTATGACAGAATTTGCACCAGTATCTTCTACGGGACATATGATTATCGTGGATGATATGTGGTTAAAGACTGAGGAGTTTTTAGGGAAATATCCTGCCAACACATTTAAAATTGTTGTACAACTTGGTTCCATATTAGCGGTTATCGTAGTTATGTGGAAACGTATGCTAAGCTTAGTTGGTTTATATAAAATTGAAGGTCAAGCTAAGTCCATAAATGGCCGCTTTAACTTATTGCATGTTATTGTTGGTATGCTACCAGCAGTTGTCTTAGGTTTTGCATTCAAGGATTTTATTGACGACCATCTTTTTAAAGTAGAGCATGTTGTTTATGCACTAGTGGCAGGAGCAATTCTGATGATTGCTGCAGATAAGTTGGCACCGAGAAAACCAAAAGTTGATTCTTTAGATAAGATTTCTTATGGTTTAGCATTTAAGGTAGGACTTGTACAATGCCTATCACTATGGCCAGGTTTTTCTCGTTCAGGTGCAACGATTTCGGGTGGGGTACTATTTGGTATGAGTCACCGTGTTGCAGCCGATTTTACATTCATTATGGCTGTGCCAATCATGGCAGGAGCTAGCCTCGTATCCGTTTTGAAAAACTGGGATACTTTATCAATGGACTATTTTGGCTTTTATGCTGTAGGATTCATTAGTTCGTTCGTCTTTGCATTATTGTCCATTAAGTTTTTCTTAGCGCTTATTTCAAAGGTAAAATTAATGCCTTTTGCCATTTATCGTTTAGTTTTAGCAGCAGTTCTTTGCGTTATCATTTTCATGTAAACAATAAGTCACGCTTCTTCTTCAAGAAGCAGTGGCTTTTTTTGCGTTAAGATTATTGAATCATATATCCATTTTTTCAATAAATTGATAGAAAATGAGTATAAAGAATCATGTTAAAGCATAAATTAATAGCGAATTATAATAATATTAGACAACATTTACCTACATATTGTTCATTTAGATGTTTTGAGATTATAATTGATACATAAAGTGTCTAATTATTTGTTGTTTTTTTATAAAAAGTAGGAATATAGACTTATTAAGATATATGATTAAATATATGAGGTGGAGAAAATGTTTCAACTTATCAATAGATCTAAGAAAAATACAATTGAAATAAGCAATGAAACAACAATCGGTATTTTTATAGAAGATCCAGACCGTTTACTACAATTAAATCTTGTAGGGTTAAGTGTGCATGATCTTCAGCTGATTAATAGTTTAAAACCATATGTAGAAAGAAATGTAGTAGAAGTGGTAGCGGCATTTTATCATGCAATAGAAAGTGTTCCTGCCTTACAAAAGGTTATTCAATCACATAGCTCCAGCGAACGTTTACGACAGACATTACGTCACCATATTATTGAAATGTTTGAGGGGAGAATAGATGAAGCCTTTTTAGAAAAGCGAAGACGTGTGGCCAAAATGCATGTAAAGATTAATTTATATCCGAAGTGGTATTTAGCTGCTTTTCAAATACTTGAGAAATCACTTCGCAAAATAGTCTATGAACTACGATTACCAAAGGGCGAAGAAGAGAAGTTTTGTGATGCTATCAGTAAAATATGTAATTTTGAACAACAAATCGTTTTAGAAGAATACGATAGCTATGCAAGTATACTAATTGAAACACAACGCAATAATGTTAGGGACCATGTAAAGGATGTTATCGGCGGAGTTTCTACACAATTAGAGGTTCAATCACAAACTACAACTGAAACAGTAACAGAACTTGTATATAGCGCAAAGCGTGTCAACGCTTCTTTGAAGGAAAGTATGTATGAAGCAGAATCAATGCAAAAAGTGTCTAATGAAGGCTATACTAAAATAATATCTATTAATGAACAAACAGGGAAGATTCATCATAAGACCGTTGAAATGGCAAATATGGTGGAGCAATTAGATGCATCCTCTTCGAAAATAAATGCCGTTGTAGAAATTGTGAAAAGTATTTCTGGGCAAACAAATTTACTTGCGTTAAACTCTGCAATTGAGGCGGCACGTGCCGGTGAGCATGGTAAAGGCTTTGCAGTTGTTGCAAACGAAGTACGCAAGCTTGCGGATCAAACGAAAAGCTCTGTTGAACAGATTGCTGAGTTAATCATGACGTCAAATGGTATCACAACACAAGTTGTACAAGCAATTCAGAACATACAGGAGCTTGTAAATAGTAGTATCGAACGTAATGCTGAATCCCTAAAAGCTTTTGATGCGATTTCGGGTTCTGTAGAAGTTTCGATCTCAAATTTCCAAAAAGTCGATAATCAAGTATCTGAATTAGCTACTATTATTGAATCGATTGGTGAATCTTCGGAAGAATTAGCGAGGGTGGCTAATCGCTTAAATACAACAATAAGAGAGTTTTAAAAGAAATATAGCTATGCATACTATCTATGCATAGTTTTTTAGTATGTGAATTAGGATAAAAGGTCTTATTTTATGGATAAATCAACTAAGAGGCTGATGAATTAGCTAATAGCAAATTTTATAGAAAGAGGAAGATTACAAAACCCTAGAAAATGCTTGTTTTAAGTGTTACGCTATAGGCGAATTAGGGAATTGAGTAGAGGGGTGTTTGGAGCATGAAAAAGAAATTATTTATAACACGTAAGTTTCCTACACATATTGTTGAACTGCTACAGGAGTTTTATGAAATCTCACAATGGGATGAGGAAGAAGTTGTGATTCCACGTGAAAAATTGCTCGCAGCTGTCGCTGACTGTGAGGTACTGTGGGTAACGATAGCTGACCAAGTAGATGAAGAATTACTTTCGCATGCACCCAACTTAAAATTAGTGACGAATTTAGCAGTTGGATATAATAATATCGATGTGAAGGCTTTAAAAAAACGAGGCATTATGGCGACAAATACGCCTGGAGTTTTAACTAATACAACTGCGGATTTAGTATTTGGCTTACTGCTTGCAACTGCTCGTAGAATTCCAGAAAGTGAAAGATATTTACGTGAGGGCAAATGGAAAAGCTGGTATCCAATGCAACTGGTTGGCAAGGATGTTTCAGGAGCCACAATTGGCATTATTGGCATGGGGAGAATTGGCCAAGCTGTTGCTAGAAGAGCAAAAGGGTTTGATATGAAAATCTTGTATAATAATCGCAGACGTCGTCATGAAGCAGAAGAAATGTATGGTTTCCAGTATGTTTCGCTGGAGGATCTATTAAAGCAATCTGATTTTGTTGTGATTATGACACCTTATAATAGTGATACGGAAGGACTCATTGGTGCAAAGGAACTTGCTTTGATGAAAGAAGATGCGGTATTAATTAATGCCTCACGTGGTGGAATTATTGATGAGGATGCGCTATACGATGTTCTTAAAAATGGGAAGCTTTGGGCTGCAGGACTAGATGTGTTTGAACAAGAGCCGATTGCGATGGATCATCCCTTATTAACACTTCCAAATGTAGTAGCTCTGCCACATATCGGTAGCGCGTCATTAGAAACGAGAACGGCTATGCTAATGTTAAATGTAAAAGCTTTGACTGCTTATGGACAAGGCAAGGCAATATCCAATCGAATTGATTAAAAAGAGGAGCATATCGGTGAAAGATATGCTCCATTTTTTTATCTATTGAATAAATCGAATAAGCCGCCGATACCGCCTTCACCTTTAGATTGACCGCCTCCACCTTGCGAAATAGGTGCAGCTGCAAAGACACGACTGGCTAAACGGCTAAATGGTAATGATTGTACCCACACTGTTCCAGGACCACGTAATGTAGCAAAGAAGATTCCTTCGCCTCCAAACAGGGCTGTTTTTACGCCTCCAACCATTTCAATATCGTAATCCACATTGGATGTCATTGCTACAAGACATCCTGTATCCACACGTAAAACTTCACCCGGTTGTAATGTTTTTTCATGAATGGCTCCTCCTGCATGAACAAATGCCATGCCGTCACCTTCTAGCTTTTGCATAATGAAGCCTTCACCACCGAAGAAGCCTACTCCAATTTTTTTCTGAAATTCAACGCCAACAGAGACCCCTTTAGCAGCAGCTAAGAATGCATCTTTTTGACAGATAATTTTACCGTTTAATTGGCTTAAATCCATCGGAATAATCTTCCCTGGGTATGGTGATGCGAAATAAACATGCTTCTTACCTGAGCCAACGTTTGTGAATGTTGTCATGAATAAACTCTCACCTGTTATTAGGCGTTTTCCGGCACCTAATAATTTACCCATTAGACCACTTTGTGAGCCACCTCGTGAGCCACCTCGTGAGCCGTCACCAAAAATAGTTTCCATATGGATCGAATCATCCATCATCATTAACGCTCCTGCTTCTGCAACAACTGTTTCCTGAGGGTCAAGCTCAACTTGCACATATTGCATGTCGTCACCAAATAACTTGTAGTCAATTTCATGATTATTCATAAAGGGATTCCTCCAAAAATAAATTTAATGATATTGTATACGATTATAAGTTACATTGGTTTCAATAGAAAATTAAATATTTTAGAAAAAAAGGGAATTAGTTAGAAAATGTCGAATATAAAAAACTAGAATGTGTATTATTTATTTTCATTTAACTAAGGGTATTGTGAATATACATAACCTTAAGAGGCTTCTAAATTTAGAAGTCATCCTCTATATTGAGGTAAGGAAGTTAAGTGGAAATAAAGCCTCTGGCAGTTGTCACCGATTATTATTGAAATGCTAGTATTACAAGGTGTGGTGTATATTGAAAATTCGGAATTTTGACATATTTTATCTCCGCTCACTCCAAGATTCCTAATGAGACATTTTTTCTTTTGGTGGGGAGCAACTATTGATGTATGGAGATAAAGCCACTGGTAGCTGTCACGAATAGTGAAACGTGTAAGCACATTCCACTGCTCGGACGCAATTATTCCAAGGCGAAATAGATTCTGGTTAAATTCATAGACTTATACCTATGGAATACGACTGGTACAACAGCTGAGGCATCATAGAGTATTTCAGGGGGTGTATGTAGTGGAGATTAAAAACTATATCGGTGGTAAATGGATCACACATTCACATTTACAAAGTATAGCAGTGACGAACCCTGCAAACGGTGAGCAGCTTGCTACCATTCCACGCTCTACTTCGAATGAGGTAGACGAGGCTGTAGCTGTTGCTAAACAAGCACAAAAGAGCTGGGCACTTATACCAGCACCAAAACGTGCAGATTATTTATATGCCATCGGTCAAAAAATGAAAGAGAAAAAAGAACATTTGGCGACCGTTTTAACAAAAGAAATGGGCAAGGTCATTGAAGAGGCTAGAGGAGAAGTCCAAGAAGGAATTGATATGGCATACTATATGGCTGGTGAAGGACGTAGATTGTTTGGTGAAACAACACCGTCTGAGCTTGCCAATAAATTTGCTATGAGTGTAAGGGCACCTATAGGCGTTGTAGCACTCATTACACCTTGGAATTTCCCTGTTGCTATCGCCACATGGAAGTCATTTCCTGCCATTGTTGCAGGGAATACATTCATTTGGAAACCGTCTAATGAGACTCCAATGATGGCCTATGAAATGGGTAAAATCTTTGAGGAAGTAGGCTTACCAGATGGTGTCGCTAATATCGTATTTGGTACAGGACCTACAGTAGGCACAGCATTAATTGAACATCCTGACGTCAAGGTTATTTCTTTTACAGGTTCTACAACAACGGGCAGTAAAGTAGCTGAGCTTGGCGGGAAGCATTTGAAAAAGGTTTCTTTAGAGATGGGTGGCAAAAATGCTGTTATTGTCATGAATGATGCTGATTTACAGCTAGCTACAGAAGGGATTTTATGGAGCGCATTTGGTACTGCTGGGCAAAGGTGTACAGCATGTAGTCGAGTCATTGTGCATAAAGATGTAAAAGAACAATTAGAGAAACGTCTCTTAGATGAAATGCAAAAGCTCACAATTGGGGATGGTCTAGATGAGGGAGTAAAAATCGGGCCAGTGATTAATAAAGCAGCATTGGAAAAAATTAATCACTATGTACAAATAGGTAAACAAGAGGGTGCTACATTATTAGCAGGTGGCAGGATACTAAATGAACCACCTTATGATAAAGGGTTCTATTATGAGCCAACATTGTTTACAAATGTGAAGCCTGACATGATTATTGCTCAAGAAGAAATCTTTGGTCCAGTCGTATCTCTAATTGAAGTGGCAAGTTTGGAAGAAGCAATTGAAGTAAATAATGGTGTGAAATTTGGCTTATCTAGCTCAATATTCTCCCAAGATGTCAATACAATTTTCCGCGCACAACGTGATTTAGATACAGGTATTGTTTATGTAAATGCTGGCACAACAGGTGCTGAAATCCATTTGCCATTCGGAGGTACTAAAGGGACAGGAAATGGACACCGTGATTCAGGTGTAGCAGCCCTAGATGTATATACAGAGTGGAAGAGTATTTATATAGACTACAGCGGTAAATTACAAAGAGCACAAATCGATACAGAGTAACAGATCAACGAAAGGGGATGTTCTTGATGAAAGTTGTTGTATTAGGTGCAGGTTTAATGGGGAAAGAGGTAGCTCGTGATTTAATAAAAAACGATAAAGTGGAGCGTGTGTATTTAGGTGATATCGATGTAAAAGTTGCACAGGACTTTGTAGATACGCTAGATACAAATAAGGTAGAAGTGGTAGAGCTACACGCAGAACGTGACGATTCATTAATGAGTGTTATTTCGAAGGGGGATGTTGCCGTCAATGCATTGTTTTATTCGTTCAATGAACGAGTAGCAAGAGCAGCTATTGAGGCAGGCGTCCATTCCGTTGATTTAGGTGGTCATATCGGTGGCGTTACAGAGAAGATATTAGATTTACATGAGGAAGCAAAGGCAAAAGGTGTTACAATCATTCCTGACCTAGGTGTTGCTCCCGGCATGATCAATATTCTAGCGGGCTATGGTGCTTCAAAATTAGACGAAGTAGAATCTATTAAACTATTTGTTGGTGGTATTCCAACTGAGCCAAAGCCTCCGCTTCATTATACACGCGTATTTTCTTTAGATGGCGTTTTCGATCATTATACTGAGCCTTCAAAAACGATTCAGAAGGGCAAGCTTGAAGAAGTTCCATCCCTATCAGGCGTTGAACCTATTTATTTTGATGATTTCGGTGTGCTTGAGGCATTTTATACATCTGGTGGTATCTCCACATTGTATAAGACATTCCCGAATGTCCGCACATTAGAATATAAAACCATCCGTTATAAAGGCCATGCTGAGAAATTTAAACTTTTAGCAGACTTAGGCTTCCTTGATTCTGCGAATAAGGTAGAAGTGGATAATCAAGAAGTGCCTGTTCGTGCAGTCGTACGAGAGGCACTCAAAAAGAAGCTTGAATTGGGCTCAAAACCTGATGCTGTATTGTTACGTGTTATTGTAGCGGGTGAAAAGGCCCAACAGCAGGTGACATATGAATATGAAATGGTTGTACGTAAAGATATGACAATTAATGAAACAGCGATGGCCCGTGCTACGGCAAATACGATTTCAGTTGTTGCTCAGATGATTGGTGCCGGTGCTATTACAGAGCATGGTGTATTCCCGCCTGAAGCAATCGTGCCAGGTGATACGTATATTGAAGAGATGGCTAAACGAGGTGTGGTCATTAAAGAGACATCACATAAGTCTGCTATGATTGTGAAATGGTAGGTGCTGACCATGAACTTTGAAATGTCCACTGAGCAGGAAATGCTAAGAAAAACAGTAAGACAGTTTGTTGATGAAGAAATCATTCCCTATATTGCTAAATGGGATGCTGAAGGTGGCTTTGATGCTAAAATTTGGTCCAGACTTGCTGAGCTTGGCTTAATGGGTGTTTGTGTTCCTGAACAATACGGAGGTAGTGGCATGGATTATAATGCACTTGCTATCGTATGTGAGGAGCTTGAACGGGGAGATACGGCATTTCGCACAGCCGTATCTGTTCATACAGGTTTAAATAGCATGACCTTAATGCAGTGGGGGACTGAAGAGCAAAAGCAGCGATACCTTGTTCCGCAAGCTAAAGGTGTACGGATTGGAGCTTTTGGTCTCACAGAACCAGGGGCTGGGTCTGATGTAGCTGCCATGTCAACAACTGCCGTCCGTGATGGAGATCATTATATCCTCAATGGGCAAAAAACGTGGATCTCCTTATGTGATATTGCAGACCACTTTATCGTATTTGCCTATACAGACAAATCAAAAAAACATCATGGAATTAGTGCGTTTATTGTAGAACGTTCCATGGCTGGCTTTACATCTAAAGCGATAAAAGGAAAATATGGTATTCGTGCTGGTAATACAGGTGAGCTCTTTTTTGAAGATTTACGTGTGCCAATTGAAAACCGACTTGGTGAAGAGGGCGAGGGTTTCAAAATTGCCATGTCTGCGCTAGATAATGGTCGATTTACAGTAGCAGCAGGTGCTGTTGGTTTGATCCAAGCTTGCATAGAGGCTAGTGTGAAATACTGTCATGAACGAGAGACATTTGGTAAACCTATTGGTGAGCATCAGCTTGTCGGACGAATGATTGCTAATATGGAAGCAGGCTATCAAATGAGTCGTCTCCTTGTCTATCGTGTTGGAGAATTGAAAAATAAAGGTGTTCGAAATACTCGAGAGACATCATTGGCAAAATGGCAGTCTTGTGATTTTGCGAATAAGGCTGCGGATGATGCGGTCCAGATTCATGGAGCCTATGGCTATTCAGACGAGTATCCAGTTGCCCGTTATTTAAGAAACTCCAAAGCACCAGTCATTTATGAAGGGACTCGCGAAATTCATACTATTATGCAGGCAGATTATGTATTGGGAAGACGACAAGATAAGCCATTAAAAAATATGTTGCCTAAATGGCCATTTGAAGAATAGACGAGAGGGAAGTGTTTCCCTCTCGTTTTTTATTGTGCCTCAACTTACTTAGAAAATTTCAGAAAAATGTAACTTTCCTCTTTTTTACTAGTCTAATTAATAAACAAGTATATGAAGGAGAGGAAAAATGATGAAAAGTAAATGGTTCGCAATTATGCTGATTATCGTTCTAGCTATCGTGCCTGGAATTTTTACATTGATAGTGAATACAGATGTGACGGCAAAGGCGGCTAGCGCAAGTATGGCAACACAAAACTGGCAAGCATCTTTTTCAGTTGCTTTAAAGAAAAACAAAATAACTGAGGAATATGTCTATATCACTACGGAAAAAGGAAGCAAAGTACCTGCAACAATTGAATTGTTGGAAGATCAAAAAACGATAGTGGTGAAAAAGTTAGCACCAGGTAATTATCAATTGCATGTAAAAAAGGAGGCCTTTGCACAAGGCGGACTGAATGTAGCTTCACAGACAATTCCATTTACAATTATCGAGACATTAACAGCCGTTAAATCGGAGAAAGAGTTACAGCAGTATTTTAAAAAGTTGTTAACAACTCAAAGAGTAGAAATTAGAGAAGAAGAGAGCTTACAAAGTACAGCAAGTGAAGATAAAGCAACAGCTAATAATGAGTCTACAACTAATAATCAAGTAGAGGGGGTAGAAGAGGGAGACATTGTAGTGGTAAAAGATGGCTTTATTTACACTGCAAAAGATCAGAGCATTACAGTGGTGAATGCTAAAGATCCTAAGAATTTAAAGATGGCTACAAGTATCAAATTAAAACATTCCCAATATATTTCTAAGCTTGCCCTATATGACAATCTATTAATTGCCATCGGGGATCAATATATTGAAAAAGCAGGCACAGCTATGGTAACAGCCTCAATTTATGATATTTCAAATCCAAGTAATCCAAAGCATGTACGTGATGTTGGGCAAGAAGGCTTCTTGCAGGATATTCGCATAACGAATGACACATTATATTTAATCGGTAATATGTATCCAAATTACTGGATGCTACAAGAAGACAATAAAACCGATTTAAAGCCTAAAACATTTGATAGTATGGCAGGAACAGAGTACCAAAGTCTGCCTTTGGAAAAAATCTCAATCTTACCAAATACGATGGATGGTACCTATAGTTTAATTACAGCTGTCGATTTAAAAAATGGAGCTAAGACAACGGCCAATACGAAAGGGTACTTAGGTGGAAGTAGTGGTCTTTATATGTCAGAGAAAGCCCTGTATTTAACGACACCAATGTATGAAAGTAGTATTGATGTTTCATCAGAAAAGCGCGTCATGGATATGATTTGGTTACCGAGGTCAGCCGACACTCAAATTTTCAAGTGGAATGTAGATGGAACGACTTTGAACTTTGTCGGAAGTACGGAAGTAAAGGGAACTGTGTTAAATCAGTATTCAATGGATGAATATAAGGGGAACTTCCGGATCTTTACAACAGAAGGTAATACGTGGAATGAGAAAAGTACTTCCTATAACCATCTCTTTATTTTGGATGAACATTTAAAACCGCTTGGTGCAGTAAAAGATATGGCGCCTGGAGAAAAGATATATTCAGCTAGATTTATGGGAGAAAAAGCATATGTGGTGACATTTAAACAAGTGGATCCACTATTTGTCATTGATGTAGCGAATCCGAAAAAGCCTGCTGTACTAGGGGAATTGAAGATTCCTGGCTTCAGTAATTACCTACATCCATTAGATGATACGCATTTAATTGGTATTGGTTATGATACGGAGCAACGCTATGATTCGTATACGAAACGTAATTTTACTGTGACAACCAATATGAAGATGTCCCTATTCGATGTATCAGACTTCCGAAATCCGAAAGAACAATCAACCGTAAAAATTGGTGGGAAAGGTTCTTCCTCTGAAGTGCAATACAATCCTAAAGCGCTATTCCGCAATAAGGAATACAACTATTTTGGCTTCCCTGTAGTACTGTATGAGGCAGGTAAGGGAGACGAAGTTGTCTATCAAGGTCAAGGTGCTCAAATTTATGAAATTACTGCAGAGAAAGGGATAGTATTGAAAGGAAATATAATCAATCGTAATAATAATGAGTCCTATGAAAATGGGGAGCAAGTTGTACAACGTGTTGTCTATATAGATGATACGCTGTATACAATAGCGCGTAACGAGATAAAAAGCTATCAGTTAAATGACTTCAAGCCTTTAGATACATTAACAATAAAATAATAAGAAAAACAAAACAGTCAATTGAAAGGTATCAAGTAGCCTTTACTCCAATCCTGTATCTTTAGCAACGGTTTTCAAATATAGTGAAGGTGTTCATTATTCTTTATGAAGAGGTGTTGTCACCCATCATCCTCTGATAATGGGCTATTTGATCACTATGCTACTATGAAAAAGTAAAGACAATTTGCAGAATGGTTGATTGGAGTGGAGCCAGCGTCACTCCTAGGGGATTTAGCGTCACAGATGAGACCCTGGATGAACGTAGGTGAGTGAAGCGGCTCATCGGACGCCCTGGAAAGGACGCTGGCGGAACAGAAGTCAACCTCTCGCCTTGCAAAGTTGCTTTTTCTGCCGTTGACATCATCTTTTTCAACCAAAAAGAAAGTCCAATGAATATGGAGAAATTCATTGGACTTTTTGTTTATTACTATTGTCGATATGGCAGTATCTCGGATACAGTCACAAATTCATAGCCCTGCTCTTGTAAATAGGCAAGAACAGCGTCAAGTCCGTCTGCAGTGGATTGATGAATATCATGCATTAAGACAATGGCATTATTGTGTAAATTATTTTTTACGTGTGGCAATAGCTGCTGTGCATTTCGATGTTTCCAATCCAATGTATCAATTGTCCATAGCACAACAGGGATAGGAATCTCGGCATTAATTGTGTCATTAGTTGCACCGTATGGTGGTCTAAAAACTGTGGCACCTTGATTGATTGCCTTCTCAATTTCAGTGGCAGTCGTGTTATATTCTTTCATCACTTGTTCCTGCGTAAGCTTTGTTAAGACAGGGTGGTTCCACGAATGGTTTCCAATTTCATGACCGCGCGCAAGAACATCTTTTACGATGTCAGGATAGTATTGTACACGACTACCGAGCATGAAGAAAGTAGCCTTTGCGTGATACTTATCAAGAATATTTAAAATTTGCTCCGTGACTTTTGGATGTGGACCATCATCAAATGTTAAAGCAATACGTTTTTTATTCGGATCACCAGTTGGTGGTGGATTAATTGGTTTTACATTTTCCATTGCGATTTGAAATTCGGAGGCTAACAAAGGGTTAATAAGCGAAAGGGGTAGTTTCACTATTGGGGTACCTGCTGCTCCACTAGCAATCTCATATTCATCGAAATAGATTTGTAATGAATCATCAACAATAGCAAAGCGATTGAAGTTAGACCATTTTGGTTCGGTAGCTTTTAATAGTTCATCGTTGAAAAGCTCATCCTTTAATTGGAGGTTTTTTTGCAAATCTTTTCGGACGTTTACAGCCAACGTAGATAAGTTATTCTCATCATTTTGTAAGAGCGTTTGGATCGTAATTTGTTCGCCCGTTTCGTTGTTAATGAAGAATGTTTTTGTGGAGACTTCGTGATTGGCTCCACCTACATATAGCATTTTTGTTAGCACAAAGGAATAGTAATGCTCTCGGTACGGAAAAGTTTCTAGACTAATATTTAATTCACCCATAGCATCTGTATCTTTATTTTTCTTCATCGATGTTAGATAGTTTTCTTTTGAATCCGATATGTATTGTAATACGGCATCATTAAAAACCTCGTTATCTGTTTGTGGGTAATGTATAGCAAATGGTGTTCGTTTGTCATTTGAAACGTCTGTAACAATACGTATGCCTGGAAACGCAGAACTTTCGGTCGATAAATGACTATTCACCGATTCCGTCTCGGATTCTTTTGAAGCACTAATCTTTTGAAACTTAAAGTCATCCTTTGAAAGGATAATAAAAAGTATAATAGTTGTTAAGGTCACAATAAGGCTAAGTAATAAGAAATCAATTATTGGACCGCGTCTTTTTCTACGTTCCTGCATGGTTTTGGATACGCTCCCCTCTTTTTTTATTTTCTATACAATCAGACGTGCCAGTCATTAAAAAAGTTATACAAATCTAGAATCTTTTTATGTAATTTTGTGGAAAATTATTAAGATCACTTTTTCTTCAAAAATCAGCGAATTAATTGTAGTTGTACTTCTATTTAAGAGGTTGTAAAATACCTACTAAAATAGAAAAAATACATGCGTAATATTAGTGTAACTGTAAAAATAAATTGAAAGATAATCCATTGCTTAAGAAAAAAATTTTCAGTTGAGTTTTTATTGGCAGTTCGTTAATATTGGCAAGGAACCTTTTGAAGGAGGCAGATAGCTGCAATGGTCTTACAAGATGCGGATAATGAACTTACGATTGACTGTTTGTTGCTTGCAGGACGCATTATGATTGAAAGTGGTGCCGAAACATACCGTGTTGAGGATACGATGCTGCGTATGGCACATTCTCAAAATATGCCAAATGCTCAATGTTATGCCACACCAACGGGCATCATTTTTTCGTTAGGCAAGACACAGCCAACAAGAATTACATCAATTCCCAGTAGGGTTACAGATTTGCAAAAAATCGCCTTGGTAAATTCAGTATCTCGTAGACTCACATCTCAAATCATAACATTAGAAGAAGCTTATGACGAGTTAAAGTCGATACAAAAAACAAATTATTTTTTACCAACTTATTTGCAAGTTTTGGCAGCTGCGCTTGCTAGTGGTTGTTTCCTTATTATGTTTAAGGGTGGATGGTCGGATTTTCCGATAGCTTTTTTGGCAGGCGGGCTCGGTTTCCTAGTACTGGTAATTATTAATCATTTAACAAGGGTAAAGTTTTTTTCTGAATTTACTGCATCACTCGTCCTCGGCTTTGTTGCCTTCTTTGCAGTAAAGTATGGTTATGGTACTGAACTTGATAAAATTATTATTAGTTCCGTCATGCCACTAGTACCAGGTATTTTGATTACAAATGCTGTACGTGATTTAATGGCAGGTCATTTTATGTCAGGGATGGCAAAGGGAGCAGAGGCCTTTTTAACAGCCTTTGCTATTGGTGCAGCAATCGCCGTCACACTAGGATTTTAGGAGGCGGATAATATGCAGATGATGGACATTATTATACAATTAATAGTTAGTTTTTTTGCGACTGCTGGGATTGCCATTATTTTTAATGTTCCTAGAAAAACACTACTTCATTGCGGACTCGTTGGGGTAATTGGCTGGATTATATACTATGTTCTAACAGAGCAAGGCATGGATGTTGTCAAAGCTTCTTTCTTTGGCTCATTTGTCATTGCCATCGTTGCTCATTTATATGCCCGACGCTTTAAAATACCCATGATTATTTTTATTGTTGGGGGAATTATACCATTAGTACCAGGGGGCATGGCTTATAATGCAATGAGAAATGTGGTAGAAGATGATTACTTACAAGGCTTGCAATATGGCTTAAAGGCATTTTTAATTACAGGTGCTATTGTTATTGGACTAGTTTTTGCAGAAGTAATTATCCAACTCATATTCCGCTCAGTTCGTTCCAGTAAAGTAAAATTACAAAAGGTTTATAAAAAATAGAAGGAGACTGCGTGCAAAATAAACGCAGCCTCCTTCTTCATTATTGTTATTTTGTCAGTAATAGTTCAATCTCTTCAGGTGTAACAGGTTTACTAATATAATAGCCCTGAATGGCATCGCAGCCGTAAGTGATTAATAGATCTGCTTGTTCAGCTGTTTCTACACCTTCAGCGACCACTTTCAATTCCATGGATTTACCTAGTTGTACCATACCATTCATAAGCTTTTGGCTCTTTTCGGATTTCAAGAGTGAATTTGTAAACGTTTGATCGATTTTTAATGTACTTATTGGTAAAATTTGCATATATCTAAATGAGCCGTAGCCAGTACCGAAATCATCTAATACAAAAGAAATGCCTTCGTTTTCAAGCTTACGCATTTGCTGTGCAATAGACGTTGCGGCTTCAGCTTCTAAAGCAAATTTTTCAGTAATCTCAATTTGTAATAGGTTCGCTGGACAACCTGTTTTTATAATCATTTCAAGTATAGATTTTGCCATATTCTTATCACGGAATTCGCGTACAGAAGAGTTAATAGATACTTTTAAATCATAGCCAGCCTTTTTCCAAAGTAATGCTTGTTCACATGCCTTTTCCAGCATGAAGGACCCAATATTATTAATTAGACCTGTTTCTTCAGCGATAGGAATTAACTCATCAGGCGTTACGACACCTATTACCTCATCTTCCCAACGTACAAGTGCTTCAACAGCAGTAACTTTTCCAGAATACACATCGATTTGTGGTTGATAGAGTACCTTCAAGTTCTTTTGGTCAAGTGCTTGGAGTAAGCGCTTTTCAATTAATGCTTTACGATTTAAAGCTTTATGTGTTGCTGTTGATAAAGAAACAATTTTATCTCCGCCAGCCTCACGGACTGTTGAAATAGTAGCAATGGATGCCTTCATAAGCTGAGAGAATGTTGATTGATCCTCAGGATATCTAGTTATGCCACCACTAATAGAAATTGGTACAGCAATATTGCCGCTATAAATCGGATGTTGTTGTAAGTAAGATAAAAAGCCTTGAATAAACCATTCACTTAAAGGCGTAATGACAACAAAATCATTTTCATTTATACGAGCCATCGTGCTATCTTGGAAATACATTTTTATACGATTTGTAAATTCAACAATAAGGCTTTGATCGATTTGTTGATCATGTAATTCTTTAAGTGTATAAAATTTATCAATACTTAGATAAACAAATGAAAAGTGTCTCTCATCGTCAATCATATTGGTGATTACTTTTTCAAGTCGATGTGCATTCATCAAACCAGTTTCTGTATCGATGTAAGCAATTTTTTCAAGTTGGTGTTGAATCGTTTTTGATTTTGTTACATCCTTTTCAATTAGGATAAACTGTTGTTCATTTGTTTCAAGATTAACGAGGGGAATAGCCGTTAGTAGCACCCAATAGGATTGCCCCGTTTTTGTAATTTTTTCAACTTCTCCTTGCCATGTATGACCATTATTTAAATTACGCCAGATCGTATGTGTTATTTTTTCACTCATTTCATTATCAGGGAACAGTTGCCAAAAGGTTTTGCCGATAACACGCTTTGGTGTCCATTGGCTTGTTTTTAGAAATTCATTATTACATTCCAAGATAAATCCATCGTGATCGAGTGTAACGGTCATAAAGGTTGCATCTAAACCTTGCTTAAGGTTTACAAAGGTATTGCATTGAGAGATAGCCTGCGTCATTAATTCTGGGAGCATAAAAATCAATAGAATAAAACGTTCTCCCTCATCTGTAAAAGGTTTAGCTAGCAGAGCTGTTGTTATTTCTGCATTTGAAGTTGTGTGTACTTGAATTTTTTCTAGATACGTACTGTCCTCATTTTGTAAAATAGATTGAAGTGTTTCGACAGGAAGCTGACGCAGTAGATTTTCGTGTATAGATGGAGTAGTATTTCCTTTAATATCATTAGCTGATAAGCCAATCAGATGTTCAGCACTCTTTCCCCAGACTGTTGCTTGTCCATCTTGATTAATGATAATTGCAGGAAAAGGAAGTGAATTTAAATAATGTTCATCAATCGTAAATGATTTATGCATATGACTCATGATTATTCGATCTCCTTGGGTAATCAATATATACTAATATTATAGATAATAATCGGGAATTAGTCATTATGAATATATTTGTAAATATTTGATAGTAAAAATTAATAGGACTTTTCTAGTGAAATATAAGAAATGATTTGAAGAAAAGTAACAATTTTTAGTACGTATATAGGAAGCAGGATTGGTATGAAACGTTTAAAAGGAATAATATTTATCGTCTCGGGTGCTATGTTATGGGGAGCAACTGGCCCTTTAATGGAGTGGTTGCTTAATCATACACCTTTGACTGTATCCTTTATGTTAACAATCCGTTTATCGGTTGCAGGTATATTACTACTTACATATTTATTGTTAACAGGAAAAAATATTTTTGGAATTTGGCAGCACAAGCTATGGGGGAGGCAACTCATAGTTTTTGGTATTGCAGGTATGCTTGGTGTCCAATTTACATTTGTTGCTGCAATTAATGAAAGTAATGCTGTGCTTGCTACCTTACTACAGTTTTTAGCGCCAATATTTGTTGTCGCGTATGTCTCTCTTAGTTTAAAGAAATGGCCACCAAAATATCAAGTGTTAGGTATTATTGGTACCCTTATAGGGTTATTTCTGTTACTAACGAATGCATCATTTGAAAGTTTACTTATTAGTCCAAAAGCCTTGTTATGGGGAATAGGAGTAGGCTTAACATTTGCATTTTACACCTTGTATCCTGCACGCTTAATGAAGGAGTGGAGTGTGCTTTTAGTAGTGGGCTGGGGGATGCTGGTGGGTGGCTTCACTTTGGGCTTAGTAAGCCGTGTTTGGCAGCAGTCCACTCAATGGGTTGTTCTAGTAGATTTTAAAATTTTAATGTTATTAGTTGCTTTAATATTTTTTGGAACAGTAGCTTTTATATTGTTTTTAAGTAGTATGAAATACATTACGGCAGTTGAAACGAGCATTCTTTCTAGTATTGAACCATTAACAGCAATGGTGATCTCTGTTATTATTTTCGGTACTTCTTTAGGTTTTTGGCAATTAATAGGAGTATTCGTTATGCTTGTTTGTGTAACCTGGCTTTCTATAGCAGGAGAAAAAGCATAAATATACTATAGTGTTAGTAGTTTTTAACTATCATTAAATTTTATCTACCAACAAGGGGGAAAGAATATGAAAGAAGTTTTTTCCTATGTAAAGCCATATAAATGGACAGCTATTTTTGCTTTATGTTTAATGCTTTTAGAGTTATTTGTAGAGCTTGTGCAGCCACTCATTATGGCAAAAATAATCGACGAGGGAGTAAGGGCACAAAATCAAGGAATGGTTTTGCAATGGGGGGCTGTTTTACTTGGGCTATCTTTTGTTGCCTTTCTGGCGGGCGTTATCAATTCTTATTTTTCTTCACATACAGCTCAAAGCTTTTCATATGATCTTCGAAATGCCCTGTTTGATAGGATTCAATCCTTTACGCTAGCAACCTATCAAAAATTCTCCACTGCATCGCTTATTACTCGATTAACAAATGATGTTACACAGGTACAAACGGTGCTGTTTATGAGCTTACGTATTATGCTTCGAGCGCCACTTGCTGTGATAGGAAGCATTATTATGGCTTTTGTCGTAAATCCGAAATTAGCTTTATTTTTAGTTATTGGTGCACCGATCATTTTTATTTTTCTTCTTTTTATGGTGGCAAAAGGTGTGACTTATTTTGGGCGTGTACAAAAGAGGGTCGATCGTTTAAACAGAGTTTTACAGGAGAATTTACAGGCGATACGATTAGTAAAGGCTTACTTAAGAGGGGCATATGAGGCTACACGCTTTGATGAAGTTGCATCACGGTTAAAGGTTGATACTGTGAAGGCCTTACGCATAATGGAATATATTATGCCGGTTCTTTTGTTCATTATGAATATGAGCCTGCTCGCAGTTTTATGGTTTGGTACAAAACAAATTGCTACAGGAACAACGCCACTTGGTGATATTGTGGCTATTGTGAATTATGCAATGCGTATGACAGGCTCATTTTCAATGTTCGCTTTTATTATTATCTTCTACGCACGTGCAAAGGCATCTGCAGAACGTATGGCAGAAATCCTTTCCGTTGAAAATGAGGTTGAAGATACATCTCTTTTAGAAGAAGTAGGTCATGCCACACAATATGGAGAATTAACCTTTGACCATGTTAGTTTTACTTATCCAGGAGGAGATGTTCCTGTTCTGTCAGATGTGAGCTTTCAAGTTAAGTCTGGCGAGAAACTAGCGATCATGGGGGCAACTGGTGCAGGAAAATCAACATTATTACAGCTCATTCCTCGGTTCTATGAAGTAACGCAAGGCAGAATACTTGTGGAAGGTCAGGATGTGCAACATTGGGATTTACAAGAGTTGCGGGAAGTGATTGGCTATGTCCCCCAGCAGTCATTGTTATTTACAGGAAGTATTGCAGATAATGTGCGTTGGGGAGATACACAGGCTGAAATGGATGCTGTATTACAGGCTACAATGCAGGCGCAAATTCATGCATCTGTTGAAGATTTTCCAAATGGTTATGATACCAAGGTTGGGCAAAAGGGTGTCAATTTATCTGGGGGGCAAAAACAGAGGTTATCTATAGCTAGAGCTCTTTTGAGAAAGGGACATATTTTAATGCTTGATGATAGTACTAGTGCTTTAGATGTGAAAACTGAACAGTCTTTGTGGGCGGCACTGAGTGAAGAAAAAGCAACGATGCTTGTTGTTACACAAAAAATACGTACAGCTAAAGGTGCAGATCGCATTTTACTGATTGATGCTGGAAAAGTAGTTGCTTATGGCACACATGAAGAGCTTTTAGAGACTTCCTCGCTTTATAAAAAAATAGCTATCTCTCAACAGGAGGTGGAGGATTAATGGGATTTTTCCAGAAACCTTTTGGCTATGAACCGCTTTTGACAAAAGATGATCTGAAACAGGGTGTGAAGAAAAAGAAGGGGCCACGTGCAGCTGATTGGAGAAGTACATTGCTGCGGTTATGGAAAATTGTCGACGAACAACGTGCACTGCTTATTGTGGTGCTCTTATTAGTGATGATTAGCTCCATATTAGCTTTAGTTGGTCCTTATGTAATCGGTCAAATGATTGATCACTATGTTATGCATGGCGAGCTTTCAGGCTTAGATAAAGGGATTGGCTTATTAATTGGTATTTATGTGTTATTAGCCGTTTCACTTTTCCTACAAAACTATTGGATGATTGGCATCGCCCAGCAAACGATCTATAGATTAAGGACAAGTGTATTCACTCATTTTCAAAGACTGCCAGTGGCATTCTTTGATCGTCGTCAGCATGGAGAATTGATGAGTAGAATGACGAATGATATTGAAGCTGTCAGCTCAACATTGAACAGTTCCTTTATTCAGGTATTTTCAAGTGTTCTTACGCTTGGTGGAACCGTCATTATTATGCTCAGTTTAAGCCCATTGCTGACAGTTCTGACGATGATCATTATTCCACTGATGTTTTGGGCGATGCGATGGATTACACGTCGTACAGCACCACTATTTAAAGAACAGCAGGTAGCTATTGGCGCCTTAAACGGGATGATCGAAGAAACAATTTCAGGACAGCGGATTGTGAAGGCATTTTCACAAGAGGAGCGAATGAAAGCAGAATTTCGTGAAAAAAGTTTGCGCTTAAAAAGAACTGGTTTTTGGGCACAGACATACTCAGGTTATATTCCTAAAGTTATGAACTTCTTAAATAATATGAGCTTTACCATTGTAGCAGGTGTAGGAGGAGTTCTTGCGTTATATGGACATGTATCGATAGGGGTAATTGTTATATTCACTGAATATGCACGACAATTTACACGTCCTTTAAATGATTTAGCAAACCAGTTTAATACAGTACTGTCAGCCATTGCTGGTGCAGAACGTGTATTTTCCTTGCTTGATGAACAACCAGAGGCAGAAAATGTGTCAGCACAAAAGCATCAGCTATTGGGACATGTAACGTTTAAGCAGGTGTACTTCAAATATGAACTAGAAGAAGAGGGGTACACACTAAAAAATGTAGACTTTAAAGTGGAACCTGGTCAAACGGTAGCCCTTGTTGGTGCAACTGGGGCTGGTAAAACGACAATCCTTCAACTTATTGCAAGATTTTATGACGTCTCAAAGGGAGAGGTATTATTTGATGGTATAAATGTACAGCAAATTGATCGACAATCCCTTCGTTCACAAATGGCCTTTGTCTTACAGGATCCATTTTTGTTTGAGGCTTCTGTTCGCGAGAATATCCGATATGGTAGACTGGATGCGAGTGATGCAGAGATTGAGGAAGCGGCCAAGCAAGCTAATGCACATGAATTCATTATGAAACTAAAGGATGGGTATGATACTATTCTTGCAGCGGATGGACGCGAGATTTCCCAAGGCCAAAAGCAATTACTTTCTATAGCAAGGGCACTTATTGCTGATCCGAAAATTTTACTATTGGATGAAGCGACAAGCAGTATCGATACTGTGACAGAACTGGCGATACAAGAGGCACTCGATACGTTAATGCAAGGGCGCACGAGCTTTGTGATCGCGCATCGTTTAAATACTGTCCATAATGCCGATATGGTCTTAGTGATGCAAAAGGGGGAATTAGTGGAGGCTGGACCTCAGCAAAAGCTAATCGAATCAGGTGGTCTTTATGCACAAATGCTGCATTCATCCTCACACCATCTTGAGGAATAGATGGAAAAAGAGCAATTTCATTTGAAGTTGCTCTTTTTTATTGAATTAAAATGTTATTAATTTGAATAAATGGTATAATTATTATATAACATTATTAAAATATGAAGCAGTAGATAGTTTAAAAGTAATGGGTTGTGAAAGAATAAATATCTCTATTTTAGAAAAATTAGTATATTATTTCTAGTAAATTTCAGTCATTTTACTGAATTTTTATAGTATAAATCCTTTTATTTTTCTAATATTTGAAGTAAAATTCTGATTAATAGCGGGTATTAATATATTTTGTTGCCAGCTTATTTTCATTCTTGCTACAATAGGGCAATAGTCTGTTACAGGAACGGAGTAAATGATGAATATTTCAGTGATGACAGTGTCTTTTCCATTAGATGGAGAAACATTGAAAGAAGTAAAGTTATTATGTGAAGAAGCAACAGTTCAAGATTATCGAGTCTATGAAACCATTATGAATGTACCTATGGCTAGCTCTTTCGAGAATAAAGGCTTCATGGTACTAGCGTATGAGGATGATAAGGATTTATTAGTTGGTGCTGCTAGTGCTATCGACTTAATGGGACTTCATACATATGAGTGGTCATTAGTGGTGACACCTGCATATCGACAAAAGGGTATTGGAACTGCCTTAGTTGAGGGTATACAAGTAGGGCTAAAAGAAAGAGGGGCAGAGGGGCAATTAGCTGTAGTAATTGATGGTTCCCCTTATGGGCATACATTTATTGAAAACAAAGGGTTTACCTATAGTTTTTCAGAAACGACCCTAGAAACAAAAGCAGAGCCCGTTACATTACGAAGTGATATAAATATTCAAGCCTATAACGGAGAGCAAGCTGAACTGATTACTATTTATTGTGAGGCTTTTGGAGATCTACCCGAAGAATCAGAAGAGCTTATTGCTTTTAATACATCAACAAATGGAAGAGAGCTTTGGGTTGCTTACAGAGATGGTGCAGTTGTTGGCACAGTGACTACAGCTAAGGAAAATGAAATCCAGTGGGTAACTGCACTTGCTGTACATCCAAATTGTGAAGGACAAGGTATTGGGACAGCCCTTCTTTCCTTTTCAAAGGATTATGCGAGTAAGGTTGGTGCAGCGTTTGTCATGCTAGATGTAGAAGTAGACAATAAAAAAGCACTTTCTGTCTATGAAAAAGCAGGCTTTATGAAAGCACAGCAAATTGATTATTATGTAAAACAATAGAAAAAGGGGTGATGAGAGGTATTTAATATCAACTCATCGCCCTTTTTTATCATAATCACCTACTATCTTCATATAATATTAATAAGCTTTAAGAAAGGAGTCGTGATCATGCGCATGCCAGCATTGCCAAAGAAGAAGTCTCCTCCGAAGGAAGCCCCTAATTCATGGTGGAAAGTTGTGAAAGCTTATTTATCCAAAGGGAAGTTTTATAAATTACCCCCAAGAAATTAATGATGCAAAGAAAAAAGTCGCCTTTTAGCGACTTTTTAATTTTCTAATAAAAATGTCTTTTTGGATGGACCGATTAAGTATAGCTCGTGCATGGCTCGTGTAAGAGCTACATAAAGTAGCTTTCGGTCAATTGGTGTATCGTAAAATGGTGTATCGTAGGCAGCTACAATGACAGCATCAAATTCAAGTCCCTTAGCTAAGTGACTTGGCACAACAAGTAACATTTCTTGATTAATAGATTCATTTTCCGTTAGTAGTTGTGAAGCAATATCATTGTCTTTTAATGCCTGTTGCATAGTAATGGCTTCTGCAGTAGTTTTGCAAATTAAAGCGATGGATCGATGGCCATTTTGACGAATAGCTTCAAAAATCTCTTTAACTTTGAAGGCATCGAATTGCTCTGCTTGAATAAAACTTGGTACTTTACCGTGACGCACAACGGGTTCTACTAAAGGTAGCTGTTCATTCATTTGCGCTAGAATTTGATTCGCGACTTCCATAATTTCAATTGTTGTTCGATAGCTTTTTTGCAAAGTGCGGAAGCTTGCACGAGGAAATAAGCTTTGGACAGGCTCCCAGGCTGTTAATGAGCGATAGCTATGGATACCTTGTGCTAAATCACCGACCATAGTAAACATATCTGTATCAAGACCTGCTTTTAAAGCAGCAAGCTGAAATAAACTGTAATCTTGGACCTCATCGATAAAGACAACACGCATCTTCCATTCATCTGCAATGCCTTTTAAACGTGCTTGTAAATAGTATAGTGCAGCTAAATCTTCGAGTGCCCATTGTTCTTTACGATGTGCCTGCAAAAATTGTTGCTGTTCAAGGTAATGCCATTCAGGGGCGAGTTCTGCTAATAATTCTGCATCGGTGAGAAGGGTACGATAGAGTGTTTTAATATTATGTTTGGGAAAGCGACGCATATAAGCTGATGCCGTTGTCTTCGTTTCTTTTTCAATGGCAGGAATTCGTTCATCACGCTCATCAATGAATTTTGTGACAACACGTCGCCGTTTTTCATCATCTCGAATTCCATTTAAGGCTTTACCCAATGCTTCATCATACTTTTTATGGAGTGTAGCTAAAACAGCCTGTTTTTTTTGACGTACATGGCTTGCTAAGACCTTTTTAATATGTTCAAGTCGCTTTTCGATAGGCATATATGAGAATTCATATAAAAACAGCTTCTTCAGGTGGGAAGCACGCATGATACAGTATTTTTCAATATAGACATCTTCGAATTGCTCTGCGATCTTTTGTTCCAGCTTTTGTACGTAGCGTTCGATGACATCACGATAGTAAAGTGAACCTTTCATTTCAGCAATCCAGGCAGTAGGCTGACTGCCTCCAGCAACGAGCAATTCTAATTGTTCATTTGGATTTTGAAGCTTAAGCTTTAATTTAGTGGCAGAAAGAACGTAGTCTGTAAAAGTAGTTTGGCATATTTTATCGACGCCAAGCTCTGGTAAAACATCGCCTATATAATCAATAAATAACTTATTCGGTGCTAAAATCATGAGCTGCTCAGGATTAAAATGTTCACCCATTGTATAAAGGAAATAGGATATTCTGTGTAGAGCAATGGTTGTTTTTCCACTACCAGCAGCACCTTGCACAATAATTGGTTGACGAAGATGTGCTCGAATAATTTCATTTTGTTCCTTTTGAATGGTTGAAACAATTTCAGTTAGACGGACATCAGCTTTTCCAGCTAATGCTTCTTGTAGTAGTTCATCATTTGTTGTTAGATCAATATCTCGTATATCGAGTAAATCGCCATTTTCGATCTTGTATTGCCTTTTAGCAAAGAGATGTCCTTTATGAACTTCACCACGGACATCGTACTCCATGTCACCAAGACGTCCATCATAATAAACATTAGCTACGGGTGAGCGCCAGTCAACAATAATGGGCTCATGGGTTTCACGATGAAATAGTGATGTTTTCCCAATATAAAGGAATTCTTCTGGGTCACCGGTTTTTTGGAAATGGATTCTAGCGAAATAGGGCTTCTTGCGAACGGCCTCTAGACCTTCTTTTTGATTACGTGCCATTTCAAAAAATCTAGCATTTGTTAAGATATTTAAATAACTTAAACTCGAATCTAAGTAATCAAGATCGGCCATAGATTTGCGGATATTTTCTTGAGCAGATTTTAAATCTCGTTGTGATTCGTCTAATATTTGTTGCATATAGCCTTGGGTATACGCTAACCGCTCTACTTCAGCCTGAAAATCTGGATGTTGTACAGTCATTTTTAGCACCTCCTAGGTACTTACAATTTCAAAGTAGATTATCATACTACTATATATAATATTTACCAGCAAGTGAAAGCTAAAATGTTAATTATGCTACTATTACATGGGGCTGGAAGGTTTTTCTTTGAATAATAATAGAGGAGGTTATTGAATTTGGACATATTTGCACATAGAGGTGTTTCGATAAACTATCCAGAAAATACGATGGCTGCCTTTCAAGCAGCATCAAAGCTTCCTATAGCAGGGATAGAGCTAGACGTTCATTTAACCGCAGATAAAGAGGTAGTGGTGATTCATGATGAGACCATTGATCGTACCTCCAATGGCTCAGGCTATGTAAAAGATTTTACATTACAACAATTACGAACATTTGATTTTGGCTCGTGGTTTTCACGGGAGTTCGGAGATGAAGTAATTCCTACCTTAGGGGAAGTGTTGGAGTTATTTGCAGGTACCAATCACCGTATCAATATTGAACTGAAAACAGACATTATTGCATATGAAGGAATCGAAGCGCTCGTGCTCAAAGAAGTAGCAGCACAGCAAATGACAGAGCGGGTGATCATTTCATCTTTCAATCATGAATCATTGCAAACAATATCAAAAATAGCGCCTTATATAGAAAGTGCAGCATTGTTTGCAGAGGTGCTGGTGGATTTCCCAACTTACATTGCTCTTATACCAGCTAAGGCGTTACATGTAAGTTTGCCAACTTCCTTCCGTAAATCAGTTAAACTAGCTCTCGCTGAAGGTGCAACTGTACGTGTGTATACTGTCAATGAACAACGCGATGCTCGAAGTTTACAACAGCTCGGTGTACAGGCGATATTTACAGATGATCCAGAAAAAATATTAAGAGCCCTTAGTTAGAGCAAAAGTGGACAGTTAGGAGACAAAAGCTTCCGTGGAATCATTTGCATTTTCAAAATACCCACGGAAAGCAACGTCTTCTAGAGGGTTTTTACCATTTTGCACGATGTTCCTCAATACATCCGAGCATTTGTTGAATAACCAGTGTTTCACCATTGTCGAGTAAAATAGAACCGTCGTAATAGCCAAATAGTTGATGTACCTCTGATTTAACTAGTTTGGCATTCGTTTGGGCTATACGCTCAAAAAAGGGTGAAAAGGTTAAGGAGACCTGATTAGAAAATTTTGTTTTCACTTTCCAACGCTGCATATAATCTTCAGAATCATATTGAAATAATAAATCCTCATGTATTTTTGTCATTTTACCATCAACAAAAACAGCATTTTCAGTCATGCCTGTGCCATCTGTCCATTTACCTCCTAAATTAAGTCCGATGCGTCGTCCACGTACTCGTTGAGAGGCCATTCCCCAATTCCATAATGCTTCACGTGGCCATACACCTCGTCCATAATCCAACACAGCAAAATTCTCCTCAGCTGAGAAATTAAAACGCCGAGTACCAATTGTGACAACACCTGATGTTGGCAATATGTGATGCTTGCCTGTGAACTGAAATGTTTTACGATTCCAAGGAATGACTACATTTAAGGTTTCGTCCGCTGGTGGGTGCTGAATGATAAGCTTTGCGCGTAAAACATCTCCGTCAAAGTTTGGTATAGAAACAGATAGATGTGTTTCATTTTGTATATATAATAAATCAATCATCATTTCACTATTTTTAAATGAAACAGATTCTAAAACCTGTGTAGGCATTTTTAGTTTACCACCAAAGGGGATTGTGATCGTTTTTTCAAAATAGCGCTGTGTTTCATATTCAAGGAAATAAACGAAGCAGACTGCTGCGTAATCTAGATGACTAATCGTAGCTGAAAACAAGATTTCATCACCGTAGACACACCAATAGTTCCATTTCTTTTTGCGCATGAGATGGCCGCTTAAATTGCTATTAATAAGTGGTTTGCGTGCAAATCCGATGGCTGCTGGATTTAAATTACCTTTTTTATCGCATAAAAGAGTTGGCTGTAAAATCTCTTTTTCAGCATGCTGCCTCACATTCAACATCCCTTCTGGTCATAAAATAAAATTGACATATCTTTAATCCTTATTGTAGCAAAAATGTTCTTGAAATTGGAAAGGAACATGCTGAATATAATGGATTTCAATAAGAATTATGAGGAAGGACCTAACTAATAGAAATGCTTAAATAGACATATGATGGCATGAGGAGGTTATGTATGGCAAAAATGTATAATAGGCAGGCTGCAGTTCAATATGCTAATTTGTGGTGGAACAGACGCAATCCTGCTTTTCCAAATTTTGATGTAGATTGCACGAACTATATATCTCAGTGTTTACTTGCAGGAGGGGCACCGATGCGAGGTGCACCAAGTAGAGAGAAAGGCTGGTGGATTCAGCAAGGGAATTGGAGCTTTAGCTGGTCTGTTGCCCATTCATTACGATGGTATTTAGAAGGATCTACAACAGGATTGAAGGGTAGACGTGTTCAATATGCAGAGGAACTAGAGCTTGGAGATGTCATTTTTTATGATTTTCAAGGGAATGGTAGAATTGACCACTCCGTTATTGTTACAAGTATTCAAAATGGTATTCCTTATGTGAATGCCCACACCTCAGATAGTATTAATCGACCTTATTTTTATGAGGATTCCACCGCCTATACGCCAAGCATGACCTACTTTTTCTATCATATAGATGACAGCTTTGCTTAGGAACAGGTAGTTTTAAAGCATACAAATATATGATAATGTGAAAGATAGAAGAGATAAACTCTAATATGTTGTCTTATGGTAGAAGGAGAATTGATATATGAGCGAACAAATTTTATCTGTTAGAGATGCAATTATTCAACGTCGTTCCATTAAAAAGTTTAATGGCCAGCCTGTAGAGCGTGAGGATTTAATGGCTATTATTGACGATGCAGTTTGGGCTCCCAATCATGGTAATCGTGAGCCGTGGCGATTAGTTGTTGCCTGTGGAAAGGAATTAACAAATCTTCACCAGCTATTACGTGACTTAACAATTCCTAAATGGCAGGAGCTTTCAAGCGAAGATTTAGCGAAGCAGATGTTGAAATTTACATTACCAGGTGGCTATGCCTTTGTTATCGTTCCAGAGGATGCGCGTCAAAAAGAACGTTTAGAAGATTATGCAGCAGCAAGTACATTTATTCAAAACATGCAGTTACTGGCATGGGATAAAGGCATAGGCTCTTGCTGGAAAACACCAGGATTCCTAGATAATCCAAAATTCCGTGAAGCTTTAAAGGTACAGCCAGGTGAGCGTGTCATTGCTATGCTACAAGTTGGTTATTTTGATGAAGTGCCAAAAGGTAAAGAGCGCAAACAAGCAGCTGATATCGTTACGATTTTTGGTGAGTAATCAAATAAAAAAATCCCTTCACTTTGACAGTGAGGGGATTTTTTAATTAATCGATATTTATTTTTGTAATCCTGAAACCTCATATAAATAATCACTAAGAACACGTAAGCCTTTATCAAAGTTTTCTAAATGGAAGTGTTCATTTGGTGCATGGAAGTTTTCACTTGATAGACCGAAGCCCATTAGCACTACAGGTAAATCTAAAATTTCATCAAACGCAGCGACGATAGGGATGGATCCACCGCCACGTGTGTATGCTGTTGGTACATTATACACTTTTTCATAGGAGCGTCCAGCAGCCTGGATAAATGGATGATCGAAAGGCGTTAGGAATGGACGGCCTTTATCGAATTCAGAAATGTTGATTTCCACACCAGCAGGTTTGTGCTTTTCAACATGTGCTTTTAAAAGTGCTACAATTTCATCGGGCTCTTGATTTGGTACAAGACGGCATGTGATTTTAGCGCCAGCTTCAGCGGGCAGCACTGTTTTGATGCCTTCACCTGAGAAACCACCAAATACACCGTTAACCTCTAGGGTTGGGCGGGCCCAAGTACGTTCTAAATAAGAATACCCTTGTTCACCGAATAATTCTTTTACGCCAACTTCCTGTTTAACAGACTCTTCATCGAAGCCAAGCGCAAGATAAGCCTCACGTTCCTCTTCTGTTAATGGCAACACTTTGTCGTAGAAACCTTCAACTTGAATCGTACCATGCTCATCACGGAAGGATGCTAAAATTTCAGCTAATGCGTGAATAGCATTTTGTACGCCACCACCATAAAGACCGGAGTGTAAATCTCCCTTAGCTCCACGCACATCAATTTGAATGCCCGTTAAGCCCCGTAAACCATAGCATACCGCAGGTTTCCCAGGACCATAAAGACCTGTATCGGAAATTAAAATTAAATCTGCCGCTAGTTTTTCTTTATATTGTTCAACATAGGCAGGTAGATGTGGACTACCAATTTCTTCTTCACCTTCATAAATGAACTTAACATTGACAGGTAATGTCCCTGTTGTAGCAAACAATGCCTCAATCATTTTTAAGTGCATAAAGACTTGTCCTTTATCATCACTCGCACCACGAGCAAATAATTTATTGTCTCGAATTGTAGGATTAAAAGGCTCACTGTCCCATAAATTTAATGGATCAACAGGTTGAACATCATAATGACCATAAAATAAAATAGTTGGTTTACCCTCTGCATGTAGCCAGTCTGCATAAACAACAGGGTGCCCAGCTGTTTGTGTAATGGAGATATTTTCAAGATTTAGTTTTTCAAACGCACTGGCTAGCCATTCAGCTGCATGTTGAATATCCTCTTTATGCTCGGATAAAGAACTGATACTTGGAATTCGTAAAAATTCATTCAATTCATTTAAATGTGCCTCACGGTGTTCTGCAAAATAAGCATCAATTTGCTGTAAATTAGTCATTAAGCATCCCTCTTTCTAATATTTCGATAATAGAAATAGTATAGCACAATTTACTTTTAGGAATCTTAAATTGTCTTGAAAGATTACACATAGCACCTACAAAATAAACCACAAGAGCTAAATAGCAATTGTGGTTGAGTCTTACTTGAGTGGATTATAAATTCTTCATTTTTCAGTGAAGGGTTCAGATACAACAGTCAGATCGCTTCGCACTTTTAACGGCTAGAATAGCATCATTAAATGCACTAGCTTTCAGGCGAGTCTATTCAAAGCCTCATTAGTGAGCAGTATAACCACCATCAACAAGAAGCGTTGTACCATTAACAAAGCTTGCGTCATCGCTTGCTAAAAAGAGAACGGCTTTAGCGATTTCTTCTGGTTTACCAAGTCGACCTTGTGGGTGAAGGGATGCTAAATATTCTTTCTTCTGAGCATCGACCTCAGCTAATAGAGGAGTGTCGATATAGCCAGGACACACCGCATTTACACGAATACCCTGTTTAGCGTAAGCAGTACATAGGTTTTGTGTTAATAATTTAACGCCACCTTTTGCAGATGAGTAGGCTGTAGGGTTTGGTAAGGCAACGAAGCTATGAATTGAACCAGCGTTAACAATGACGCCACCTGTTCCTTGGGCAAGGAATTGTTCAATGGCATATTTATCCGATAGAAATACACCTGATAAATTAATATCAATTGTTCTTTTCCATTTTTCAAAAGAAAGCTCGTGTGCTGGTGCATCGTCAGCTACGCCTGCATTTGCATACATAATATCAAGTTTACCGTATTTAGTAACGGTTTCCTTTATCATGTTTTGAATGTCCGCTTCATTTGTTACGTCTGTTTTTACGAAAAGTGTATCAAAACCATTGTTATTTAATTCTTCAGAAACGCTTTGTCCACGATCAGAAAAATCGGCAATAACGACTTTAGCGCCTTCTTCTACAAAGAGACGAACTGTGGCTTCACCGATACCACTAGCCCCACCTGTAACAATTGCTACTTTATCTTTTAGTTTCATATAAATGACCACCTTTAATGTTATTTTGCTGTTGCTCCGCCATCAATAACGAATTCTGCACCTGTTGAAAAGGAAGATTCATCAGAAGCTAAAAACAATACAGTTTGCGCTACTTCCTTTACAGAGCCTAAACGTCCTAATGGGAATAAGTTTTTGCCTAATTCATCTTTTGAGCTTCCTGTTGTTGCTGATGCATAGTCTGCCATACCTGTATCAATGTAGCCAGGATGAATGGAGTTGACACGTACGCCGTATGGAGCATACTCCATAGCAGCATCTTTTGTCATAATGCGAACAGCCCCTTTACTAGCGCCGTATAATACGTGACCAGCAGCACCTGTTAAGCCTGCAATAGAGGAAGCATTAATAACAGAACCATTATGTTGTTTAGCCATAAGCGGCATAATATGTTTCATGCCTAAGAACACACCTGTCACATTGATGGACATTAAGCGGTTCCAGTCAGAAAGCTCGATTTCTGCAAGGGGTTTTATGATATAGATACCTGCATTATTGAAAAGAATATCCACTTTCTTAAATGTTTTTATTGATTCATCTGCAACCTTTTTCCAGTCTTCTTCATTACTAACATCGTGGCGGATAAATACTGCCTCACCGCCGATAGTTTGAATATCACGGACTGTATCGTTCCCAGATTGTTCATTTATATCAGTAATAACTATTTTTGCTCCCTCTTTAGCAAATAATAGTGCAGTTTCTTTCCCGATTCCTGTACCTCCACCTGTAATAATGGCCACTTTGTTTTCTAATCTCATTTCAAGCACGCACCTTTCATTATTTCTGGTTATATGGTTGCCTTAGGATTCAAAAGTATTCGCATTGTTTAGCGATACCTTCATCTTACTCCTTTCAATTTGAAATACTATCCTATAAGATGCTGTATAATATAGTGAGTGAATATCCTCCATTTATAGGGGTATTTTTAGTGTGAAGGAGAAGAATTTCCTATGACGCATCCATTTCAATCAATTGAAGAAGTAACACTTCAAGAGTTTGTGTTGTTTATTAAAATCCATCATCAGCAAATTGAAGAGAATACAATTATTTATCTTAATCTAGAACCTTCTATAACTGGGGCAGATCGAAAAAGAACAGCAATGCTATTAGATTCATTTTTGCGTTTAATGACACATGCAAATATCGATGAATTAAATAATGATGAGAAGTATTTTTTCAACACATGGCTTCAATCACAGTTGTCCATTATTGATAGGAAGAGCTTTAATTTATTTCAATTAATATTTGAGAAATCGTTGATTACTTTTATGATTCAACAGAAGAGTAGTCGAACGAACGCCATCTTCATGTATGTATTATCGACATTTACGTTACTTGTAGAGCTTTATTATGACTGTGAGGGAGATAACCAAACTAGTAACATAGCTAGCGAAAATCAGAAAATTAGGCACTTACAATTATTAGATAGGCTTGATAAATTGCTTATTAGTTCCTCAGGTTATCAGGATTTAGCGCTGATTTTAAAAAAATGTGAAGAGTATTTTAGTTATAAAAGATGTGTATTTTACGCATATGTCCCATGGTCCAATCAATTTTATGGAGTTATTGGCGCAGAGCTCCCTAAGGTGCAAAGCATGAAAGGGGAGTTGACTGGGGAAAACACGATACTTAGTTCAAGAAAGCCCATTTATTTAAAAAATCCTAAAAATTACGTGAAAGAAGAGCATATCCAATTATTTAATTTATCCTCGATTATTTTTATTCCCATTTTGCGTCAAGAGCAATTATTTGGATGGCTAACATTTGATCAGCTAGGGGAGGAGTTTGATTGTACAAAGGAAGAATTAACACTCCTTGAGGAAGTAGGGAAGCGTTTAGGTTTATTTTTATCACGTAAGGGCGAGAAGGTAGAAAAGAATACAGTGCTTCATTTAACTGAAAGGGAATCGATGATACTTGGCCTGCTTGCCGAAGGATATGATAATAAAAAAATTGCTGGTTTATTATTTTTAAGTGAGCATACTGTCAGGGATTATGTAAGCAGTCTTATGACAAAGCTCAAAGCAAAGAATCGAACACAGGTCGTTGCCTCAGCCTTTCGTCTAGGACTGTTAAGCTAAAACACCCAATGCACTTCTATTAGGAGTGCATTTTTTGTTTCTTCAAATGCTAATTAATATTCTGACAATAAATACTATTAAAAATATAGTTTAATTAATAGGTAACTATTGTCATCAAAAGCTTTTTTGGAGGGAAAGCAGTATAGTAGTAAAACAATTTTTACGAATATTACAAGTGAAAGCGATTAAGCTTACACGATTGTAATGAAATTGAAAGCCAATGCGATAGAGTGTAATACATTATTTTGCGAGAATGTGTATAGAAGCAAGAACAAGAAGCGGAGGCATACACAATGAATGAAAAATTAGAAGGCGTATACGAGGAATACAATCGTTATATATATCATTTATGTTTAAAACTAACTCGCAATAATATAGAAGCTGAAGATTTAATGCAAGAAGTTTGGGTTAAGGTTGTACGCTATGAAGATAGCGTGGCCGAAGTAGAGCATATTAAAGCTTGGCTGACAACTATTACAATGAATACATTTAGAGATCGCTATCGTAAAAAAGTACGACGTAGCAAATATATGATGAACCAACCTGAAACATTAGACGTGCCGATTCTAGATTTGGTTCCCAATAACGATATTTCTACAGAAGAAAAAATTGAAAAGGACATTGTAACAAAACTAGTCCAGGATAAAATGGAGCAATTAGATGCTATTTATAGAAAGACTTTATGGTATTTCTACATAGACCAATACTCACTTGCAGAAATCTCTACAATTATGAAAGTTTCCATTGGTACTGTGAAATCTCGTTTATTCCGTGCAAAGGCTCGATTAAAAGAAATGCTCATGTCAGATACAGCTATTGTGGAATCTGTGCTACCAGCGTAATAAAGCAGATTGGTCGCACATCACAGTACTTATACGGAAGTATTTGGTCGACTAATCAAAAAAGATGCATTCGCAAACAGTTGCAAATGCATCTTTTTATTGTGCTTTAATCTGGTCTATTTGTCTCCACATCCAATAAACATTTAGAAAAAATAGTTCGTAAGGTTTGCAGTTCCTCTGCTGTTAGCATACCAAACATATTATTAATGATTTCACTAACTTGTTGACGAGATTCTTTTAATATGTTTTCACCGTCAGCCGTAATGACTAGTTGAGAAGCACGGCGGTCTGTGGCATGCTGTGTTTTTTCAATAAAGCCACCATTTATCAGCTTGGTTGTTAAAACAGTGACACCACCAGTAGTTACTTTTAACCGCTCAGCAATAGCAGAAGGGCGTTTTGGGCCCTCCTGCGATAAGTAGTCTAAAATTAAAATATGGGATTTTGAAAAGCCGAGTACATTATGATTATTCCACTCGTTTGCCCACTTACGCTCAATAGATGAAACGACTTCAAACAACGAGGTAATGGCTTTTTGTTTTTCTTGGTCCATAGAAGGTCATCTCCAAAACTGTTTTAACTTTCTTGTGCCAATCTTGTCATCGCATTTAATTCGTAAGCACGTACTTTACGTGGGATAAAACGACGGATGTCCATCTCATTGTAACCAACTTGAATACGTTTTTCATCTATTATAATAGGGCTACGCAACATTCTTGGGTGTGCCTGAATGATAGCAAATAGCTCTTGAATAGAAAGTTGGTCGATGTCGATATTTAAGTTTTTAAAGTCATTTGAGTTTGTTGCAATGATTTCATCTGTGCCATCTTCAGTCATACTTAGAATTTCTTTGAATTCTGCAAGTGTAAGTGGGTGAGATGTAATACGTTTTTCTTTATATTCTATGTTGTGATCTTTTAACCATTTAAGTGCTTTTCTGGATGAAGAACAGCTCGCTTGTGAGTAAATTGTAACTGTCATTCTTCATTCCTCGCTTTCTTTTTTAGATTATATTTTACAAATAGCTTATTAGTAAGTTAATAGTTTATATATATATCTTACTAGTAAGCTATATATAAATCAATAGTTAATTGAAAAAATTTCTCAATCGAATTATTATTTTTTCAGTTATATTAAAATATACGAAGATAAGCGTAAAAAGTTTCGTTTATTCAGCTTACAATGATGTAAGTTTATGTTAACTCTATAGAAAATGTCTTTTTAAGCTATAAAATCCATGTTGAATTCATAGGAACTACTAGAATTCTAAGTTGTCTCGTAGGAGAGAGTTAGTTGGAAGTAGGGGTAAAATTGTTAGTCCACTGATTATAGTATGTTTAAATGAGGCTATTTATACATAGAAGTTAAAAAAATTTAAAAGAGCAGCCCCATAACATGTTGGAGCTGCCCTTGAAATAATTAGTCTTGGCCTTGTTGTCCAGAAGTAAACCAATCTTGAACATTCCAGACTTTTGTTACGAGTCCTTCATAGAAATCAGGTTCGTGACTTACTAGCACAATGGTACCTTTAAATTCTTTCATGGCACGTTTTAATTCATTTTTTGCATCTACATCTAAATGGTTTGTCGGTTCATCGAAGAGAAGCCAGTTAGCTTCCTCCATCATTAATTTACATAAACGCACTTTAGCTTGCTCGCCACCAGATAAAGAATTAAGCGGACGTGTAATATGGTCAGTTTTTAGGCCAGCTCTTGCTAAAGCTGCACGTACTTGGGCTTGTTCCATAGAAGGGAATGCATTCCAAACATCATCAATTGGCGTGATTTTCTCAGCTTTTACTTCCTGTTCAAAATAGGAAGGATATAGGTAGTCACCACGGACTACTTTCCCACCAAGCGCATTAATTTTACCTAACATTGTTTTTAATAATGTGGATTTACCAACACCATTCATACCGACTAAAGCAATTTTTTCTCCTCGTTCAATCGCAAAAGAAAGTGGAGGAAGTAATGGCTTGTCTTTATCGTAACCAATCACTAAGTTCTCAGCCTCTACAACATAGCGGCTAGACGAACGGGCTTCTTTAAAACCGAATTCTGGTTTTACAGCTGTTTCTGGGCGATCAATTCGCTCTAAACGATCAAGTTGCTTAGCGCGTGATTTTGCACGACCAGTAGTGGAGTAACGAGCCTTGTTTTTGGCTATAAAATCTTCTTGCTTCTTGATGAACTCCTGTTGCTTTTCATAGGCTTCAATATGCTGACGTTTATTGATTTCAGCAAGTTCAAGGAATTTTTCGTATGTTGCAGTATAACGAGTTAATTTAGAAAATTCCAATTGGAAGATGACATCCACTGTTTCGTTCATAAATTCTGTATCATGTGAGATTAGAAGGAAAGCATATGGATAGTTCTTTAAATAAATTTTCAACCAAGTAATATGTTCCTCATCAAGATAGTTCGTCGGCTCATCTAATAAAAGTACTTTTGGCTTTTCTAATAAAAGCTTAGCGAGTAGTACTTTTGTGCGTTGTCCACCAGAAAGAGCAGCTACATCACGTTCTAAGCCAATGGCATCCAAGCCAAGTCCACGTGCCACCTCTTCAATTTTCATATCTAATGAATAAAAATCTCCTGCATCTAATGCATCCTGCACTTCTGCCATTTGTTCTAAAAGTACTTCTAATTCTTCAGGCGTTGCGTCTGCCATCTTGCCTGTAATTTCATTCAGTTCTTCTTCTTTTTTATATAATGGTAAAAAGGCATCGCGTAACACTTCACGCATTGTTCTACCAGCCGTTAGTACGGTATGTTGGTCTAGATAACCATAGTGTGTACCAGGCAGCCACTCAACTTTTCCTGTATCGTGGATCGTTTGACCTGTAATGATGCTCATTAATGTAGACTTACCGACACCATTAGCCCCTACGAGTCCAATATGATCACCCTCCACTAAGCGAAACGATACATCTTTAAAGAGTGTACGATCACCAAAAGAATGACCTAAATTTTCTACTGTTAATATTGCCATATCTGTTCCTCCAACTATCTTTCTTGTTTACATTTTATAGTTCTGCAAGCTGCTTGTTAAGTTCTGCTAATTGAGCTTCCATATTCGCAAGACGTTGCTCTGCCTTAGCTACCTGATCGTTGTGTCCAGTAGACTCCAACTTTTCTATATCACCTTGTAAATTCATATAGTCCATTTTTAACTCTCTAATTTGGTATTCAATATCACTTTTTGTTGGCATGATGACTACTCCTTTTGAGAATGTTTTTATAGTGAATGCGTGTAAAAGCGATGGAGGTTTTACTAATCCCCCACCGCTTATTCTTTAAAATCAATCGGGTACCTGTTGAATATACTGATGTCCCAACTTCTATAAGAGGAGTTGGAGTGAAAAATTCTTATATATTGTATCATAATCATCTTGGAAGTAGCACTAAGTAGAAGCGATATTATGACGATCATAAGCAAAATCTAAGAGTAATGCTTGGAGTGTTTCATTATTACCAGCAAGATTGAGCTGTCGCTGTTTTCTCACTGCTCGTTCACTGCGGGCTTCGTGTAAAAGAAATTCCATGACAGCATTTTGGATTTGTGATTGCTTCATTTTACGACCAAGTCCTAGATGGATAAAGCCGTTGTGCTCGCGAGGGAAGGCGTGTAAAAGCTCAGCTTCAGTTTGTGCAAGTGTAATGCATGGTACACCATATGAGGCAATTTTATAAGGTGTATAGTTAGCATTACAAATAATGACATCTGCTTTAGGTAGTAGTTTGAGGAGTGCATTTTTATCTCGAAGAATGGCAGTATTGCGACGACTAAGTACCATCATTTGCAAGTCATCCGTTGCATGGCGATAGCTGTCGTCAATCATAACTGTAATTTGTAGTGGTATTTGTAGCTGAGTTAGGTGTCGAAGTGTTCGATATGTTAAATTATGCTCGTCCCCGTCCTCAAAAGCGACAACGATATGAGGCGGATTTTCAGGTGTTTTACTATCAGGTATATTATCGAAATGCTGATAGGCATCTGGAAGAGCAAAAACAAAGCTTCCACCAATATAATGCGATGGTAAATAATCTTTCACTTCTTGATAGAGTGCTAGTAATACACAATCACAGGCTTGGCCACCTTCACCAAAATCATCAAAATGAATAATTGTTTTGCAGAAAGGTCGTAATTCCTCTACTTGCCAGCCTTCAGAGTTTCGCCCATCTCTAACAATTAAATCAGGTTGAAGTCCTTTGATTTGCTTAGGTAATTCGTTAAAGTGATCAAATAGAATAGGCGTAATTCCTTCATTCATTAAAATTTGGATTCCGTCATTTGAAGGAGTCTTTACAAAGATAAAAACCTTCTCTTTCGAAAGTAGTTTAGCTAATGTTGAAACCCGCTCAAAAGGATACAGCCCTTTATCAATACAGCTTTCAATAATGAAAACAATCGTTTTTTTTGGTTCAATTGCGTGTGTTTCGTTTTGCAAATGTATCCCATCCTTTCCTCTGTCTCTTTAAATTATGGCGAAGAAAGAGCAAGTATGTGTAAAATTTAGGATTTGATCATGAATGTCTCTAGCGGAATCTTCTAGAATAGCTATCTTTAATCAGTTTTAATCATCAAAAAAATGGTCGATATATATAGAAAGGCGAATTGTAGGAATATACATAACAATTGGAAGGTCTTTATCTTGGTTCGAAAAATCCCTCTACAAATGGAGATGATGGGATGTTTTTTTTAAATCCGATGTGTCAAGATAAGCGTAATTGATATACTATCAATAAGTAGAAGGACGGGAGAAAAAATGAGTATGCGTGCAGCGATTGTTGTAGGGGCGACTGGTTTAACCGGCTCCGCTCTAGTTGAACAATTATGTGAAAATGATGAGTATATTTCAGTAACAGTTATTGCACGAAGAAAGCTAACTTATACGCATCCAAAGTTAGAAGTGAAAATTCGTGATTTTGATAGAATAGAAGAAGACGATATAGGATTTGCTCATGAATTGTATTGTTGCTTAGGTACAACCATTAAAAAGGCAGGCTCTCGTGAAATGTTTGAAAAGGTAGATTTTGAATACCCGTTAGCAATTGCCTCTTTAGCAAAAAAACGGGGAATCCCTCATTTTCTTGTGATTACTGCAATGGGAGCTAATGAAAATTCTCCATTTTACTATAATCAAGTTAAAGGCAAACTTGAGCGTGATTTAGAGGAACTAGGCTTACAAAGGCTTTCCATTATTCGCCCATCACTCTTAGTAGGGAACCGTGATGAATTTCGATTAGGAGAAAAGGCAGGAGAAAAATTATTAAAGCTTGCACAGCCTTTATTAATTGGACCTTTAAAACGTTCTAGAGCAATTGAAGCCACACAAGTGGCAAAGGCTATGATTATCATTGCCCTATATGGTAAACAACAGCCAGTCACTATTTATCCATCAGATGAGTTAGCAACATTAGAGTATCCGGAAGTACAAGAAGAGGACATTTCAAGAGAGATCTTATTTAATTGGGATAAGCTGAATGAAGGCGAGAAAGTTAATCGTGAGGTTGTCATTAATCGAGATAAATATAAGCTTGAGGAAACGGTCATTGATAAGGAAGTCCATTTCCGACAACGTGATCAGGATAATTAATTTAGGGATTAAATTTGTCGTTCCGTCTAAAGACTGAATTTATATCAATTGTCATGACAATCCTTTCCGAGCCACTTTTCATTTGTTACAATATTATTGTAGAAGATGAATGTGGAGGCAAAGTAAAGATGAAAATTTTACTCGTAGATGGCACGATGTTTGGTCGTAAAACTGGTGCTATTTTAGAGCAAGTAGAGCAATATATTAAAGAATTAGATGCTAGTTTCGAGTTAGAAATGATGCATTTTAGTCAATATAAGCATCAAATTGTGGATGGTTCTCCATTAAATGATGATATGAAAAAAATGATTCAACAATTTGAGGAGGCAGACGCTTACATTATTGCAACGCCTATTTTCCAAGCGTCTATTCCAGGCGTTTTGAAAAATGCCTTTGACTTCTTACACCCTAAAACAATGCGCTATAAGCCCGTATCCATTGTTGCAAATGGAGGCACATATCAGCATCACCTTGTAGTCGAAAATCAGCTAAAACCTATTTTAGACTACTTCCGAGCGCTTGTTACGCCAAACTATGTGTATACACATACATCACATTTCGATGCAAATAATACTATTGTAGATGCAGACGTTCATAGTCGTTTACGTGAATTAGCTCGTGTATTTGTTCAATACTGTGAAATGAGCAAGAACTTGCCCAAAGAAACAATTGACCAACATTAAGATAGCCCTTGTACGGTGGTAAGAAATCACTGTGCAGGGGATTTTTCTTTGTAAGTATTGTTTTAGTATGTGATAAAATAAAACTTTAGTGACTCAGGAAGGAGGGCTGCTCATGCAGGACATCGCTTTACTAGAAAAACAACGCTGTAATCTTATTTTGACCAATAAGGCGAAGGAAGCGGTAGAGGAATGCTCAGCAAACGAGCATGCCTTTTTTGCGTTACAAAGATCTTTTACCGTCTATATTGAAAAACGAAAAGCAAAAACAGTTGGTGAAACCTTTTTATCCATCTATTTTAATGCGGAGGACAATGAAAAATTAAGCGATATTCTTACTGAGAAAACGGTTATTATGGATTGTGTGCTAAAGGTGGAAGGATTACTGGCAACCAATATTCGATTTGTCCATATGCGTGGACCTATTAACACAAATCGTCGCTTAGCAGCCGCATTACAATTTGTGACGAAGCCTAATAATGGAGCAGGTATTCCACTTGAGCTTCACACCAAAATAAGACAGCTACCGATTGCAGAGGAACGTACAGAGTATGTAAAAAAACGTATAGCCAGCTGGGAAGGCTATTTAAAAATACAAGAACGAGATGCAACCATTGATGATATTCATACAGAATTTAAGCAAAGCTATTTCAATGAAGATTTTACACGCTTAACCATTGTATGTCCCTACATAAAGAGTAAAGAATGGAAAAAGCTAGAGGGGTTAAGTGTTAGCATTCAAGGAATTCGAGGCGAGATAGGGCAGGTTATTAAGGCTAATGCAGGAAAGCAAACGGTAGAAATTGATGTAAAGCCTTTTATACAGGATTTGGCTCGCAAGGACCAGCTGAATCTTCGTTCCAAACAAGCGAGCTTTAGTAATTTTGCAACATTAAGCCAAATTCGACGACTACGTAATGGTTTTACAAAGCTAGAAAAGGGTGAGGCAGTAAACCCTAATTTAGAAACCATACTGTTTGAGCGGCGTCCTGTAGTTCGGGCATCTAAGCTACGCGAAGATATTGAGTTTCATAATAATTTAAATGAATATCAACGACGAGCCGTTTTAGGTGCACTATCTGTTGAGGATTTGTATGTCATTCAGGGTCCACCTGGTACGGGGAAAACAACTGTCATTTCAGAGATTTGTCAGCAAAATGTTAAAGCAGGCTTAAAAACACTTGTTGCTTCACAGTCTAATTTAGCTGTAGATAATGCATTAGGACGCTTACTGTCCAATCAAGAAATTCGAATTTTACGCTATGGTAGAACGGAAAGTATTGAGGAAGAGGGTAAAAAATTCATAGAGGAAAATGTTGCGCTTCAATGGCGTGAGCAGACACTTGCTGCGATTGAAGAAGCAATTACAATATTTCCAGAACGTCAGCAAGAGCTAGAAGCAAACCTTGTAAAAGCAAAAGATGAGCTAGAGAAATTAGAGCAATGGCTAGAGCAATTAACACAGGAAGTTGCTGCAAAAGAGCAGGCAGCTATGGAAGAACCCATTTTACAGCAAGAGATTCAAGCATTAAAAAAAGAATTGAAGGCGGCTAAAACAGAGCAACAAACATGTGAGACTCAAAAAGAGCATTATGAAAAACAGCTCGCACAAATTGAGCCAATTGTACAGCAGCTTGAACAGACACTTGCTGATTACCCTTCAGTCGAGCAACTACAGCGTACGATTGAGGAAACTACTGAAAAAGTGAAACATCTAGAGGCTGCTGCTCAATATAAAGAACTACAAGAACAAAAGCACCAGTTAACACAGCAATTTGAAGAGATACAGCAGAAATATGAAATCGAAAGTAATCGTCTAGTAATCATGAAGGAAGCGCAAAAATATATATACACCTTAACCTCATTTGAGCTTATTCAGCGTTTTTTACAACATTATCAAATTCGCCCTTCTCATGTACTTTCGCAACAAATAGGTCGCTTGCAGCATTTAGAGGATGCGAAAGATTTAGAGGCATGGTCAATGATTAATGCTCGTTTACAAAAAGCAATTGTGAAGCTAGAGGCTTTGGTTACGCATGAAGTCAAGGAGCGTGCCCTTGCTAAAAGTAGACTACAACCAGTACAATCGTTTTCTTTGCAAAACCTTACTGGTGTATTTGCACAATTAAACACGGCTTTTCAAGATGGTCAAGCACCAGCAAGTGATGTTATTGAAAGTTATTTGCTCGGGCTATATATGCGTCGTGATTTTGTTTGGCAAAAGGGAATAGCACTAAAGCAACAGCAAGAGCATAAAGATCAGGAATACGAAACTTTTCGTAAAAATCTAGTAACTTTAATTCATCAGGAGTGTGCAATAACTAGCTTCGATGTGCAAAGTTACCAGCGGCAGCTCCAACCATTTATACAGCATACTGAGCGGTTACAACAATTAGCAAACGCCTTTCAAATTACTGAAGAACCAGAAGAATCTGTAGAATATTTAAAAATTCTTGCCTCACAAGCTAGAGAGTCTCTTCTACAAGCAAAGCAGCAACTGGAGGCAGTGGAACAGGCTAAAGTACAACTCATTCCTAAACAAGCCTCTTTACAGACTGTCCAAACAAACTTGCAGGAAGTAGAACAGCAGCTAACGCTTATAGAAGAACAAATAAAAGATATTAATATAGCAGGATTGAAGAAAGAAAAGCAACTAGCTACCTATACCAAGCTCTTACAATCTATGCCAGAACGAACGGCTGAAGAGGTGAAGGAAGCTATTCAAACTGCAAAGCAAGCAATCGAAGCATTCCAACGTCAGGAAAAACAGCTACCTCTTCACAAAAAACTACAAGAACAATGGCGTGAAAAATTACAAAACGCAACAGAGTATGATTTAGATGAAATTCGAAAATTGTATGTGCGTCATGCGAACGTTATTGGTACAACATGCGTAGCTTCTGCCAGTAAGGAGTTTATGGAAAATTATCCGACCTTTGATGTGGTTATTATTGATGAAGTTTCAAAGGCAACACCACCAGAATTGCTCTTACCAATGCTAAAGGGGAAGAAAGTTATTTTAGTAGGTGATCATCATCAGCTACCACCATTACTTGGGGATGATACGCTGGAGGAAACATTAAAGGCAATGCTAGAAGAAAATCCAAACTTTGAAGGCGCACAGGAATTAAAAAATCTGTTGCGTGAATCATTATTTGAGCGTTTATTTAATAATTTGCCACCAACACATAAGCAAATGCTAGCATTGCAATACCGCATGCATGAGAAAATCATGCAAAGTATCACACCGTTTTATGCGGAAGAAGAAAATGGCTTGCAATGTGGCTTACCAGATTCGGATGCAGCAAGAGATCATGGCTTAGAAGGGCAGTTTATAAAACGTGATGACCATTTACTGTGGATTGATATTCCAACAGAAAAACCTTATTTAGAGGAGCAAGTAAAAGGGGGAACGAGTCGTTTTAATGAAGGAGAATTGCTCACAATTAGACGTATTTTACTAGATCTCAATGAAGCTGTGAAGGCAGCAAAAGAAGCAGGCCGTATGCCGCAGGATGCTCAAAAAAGCGTTGGTGTCATCAGTTTCTATGGTGAGCAGGTAAAGAAAATTAATCGCCTTCTTCAGCAAGAATTACAGCTACCACATCTGCAATTTAGAACAGGGACTGTTGATAAATTCCAAGGGATGGAAATGGATGTCATTTTAGTGAGCATGGTTCGTAATACACCTAAAGGCGGGGATATTGGCTTTGCCAGAGATTATCGTCGATTAAATGTCGCGCTATCTCGTGCCCGTGAGTTACTACTGCTTGTTGGAAGTGCAGAAATGTTTGCAAAACGTGCAAAACATCAAGAGACAAGAGAGATGTATGCGAATTTGTTAAAAACAGTAAAATCCTACGATGGCTTACGTAATCATGAAGGATTGGTGATATAGATTGTCAAAATTACAACAACGACTAATGCGTGAGCTTCAGCAGAATCGTAATATTAAGATTGTCAAAACGGCTGAATGGTGTATTCCCATTCGAACAGTTGATGTGACCTATGAGCCTGTTCGTCGTTCAACAATGGATGTCTTAATGACAATGCTTCTGCTTAGTATTCAAGAGGCGGATTTTAGCAACGCACAGGAATTGAGCGAGTTATTGCTTGTAGACTCGTTATTTATTGAAGACTTGGTTTCTTTAATGATTCGAGTAAACCTTGTGAGGAATGAAGATGATTTCTATAGGCTAACTGAAAAAGGACAGAGGCAGCTAGAAAGAGGTATTTTTGAAGAAGAACTAGAGAAAGAAACCTCCACGCTTTACTTTAGTCCTTGCCATCAATCGTTTCTTACTATCGATACGAGGAATGATGAATATGATGAATTGCCAGAGCTTTATCGTTATATTGACAAAGAGGCAGAACAACAGGAACAATTTGAGGAGTCCATGGTGATTGCAGCTTTGCAGGAAGCGGATGAAGAAGAGGAAGGTAGCTCTCAGAAAGTCATCGCAAAAATTGTTCAAACAGAAGCTCAACAAATTAATGATAGCCCATGTTTAGAGTTTGTTCTTTATGATAAGGAACAGGATATAGTATTTGTACGAGTATGGAATACATTACTCAATCAATGGGATCATCATTTAGAGCAACAGCTTACAGACAAAGAACAATTAACATGGCGTGAGCAATATTTATCTTGATTCAATAGGATTTCAATTGCTAGAAAAAACGAACGTAAATCGCGTTCGTTTTTTTTGTTTTACATTATAAATTTACAGAGTTAGGTGATAATCGAAAAATTTTTTCGATAAAATACTACATTAGCATAAATTAAACCATTGCTAAGGAGGGGACAGATGTTAACGATTAGTTTATGTATGATTGTTAGAAATGCACAATGTACGATTGAAAGATGCTTAGATTCGGTTCAGCACCTCGTGGATGAGATTAATATTATTGATACTGGTTCAACTGATCGTACAAAAGAGATTGTTCAAAATTTTACCTCTCGAATTTATGACTTTTCCTGGTGTAATCATTTTGCCAAAGCACGAAATTTTTCATTTCAGCAGGCAACAAAAGACTATATTTTATGGCTTGATGCTGATGATATTATGACAAAGGAAAATCAGCACAAGTTCAGCCAACTAAAGCAAACATTATTTCCTTCTATTGATGCTGTAACAATGGATTATTATTTGACGCTTGATTGTGATGGGGAAGTGGAGTGTAGTGAACGAAAGTTTCGTCTAGTAAAAAGGGCGAATCATTTTCAATGGGAGGGTGCTGTTCATGAGAATTTAAAGGTGTCAGGGCAGCTCTTTCATAGTGATATAGCTGTCACACATTTACCGTTAACGAAAGATATTCATCGCAATATAAATATTTATGAGGGATTAATAAAGAATGGACATTCTCTTTCAGCAATTGAGAAATTTCATTATGCCAATGAACTAAAATTGCATCACCGTTACCTAGAAGCTATTAATCAATACAACCTATTTTTGGATAGCAACTTAGGCACTACAGATAATCGCATTGAGGCTTGTTTACATGTAGGGGAATGCTATAGACGTTTACATGATGATCAACAAGCACAGCAAGCTGTTTTGCAATCTTTCTTATATGATCGACCAAAGCCAGAAGCATGTTGCCGAATGGGCCAATTTTTTATGGAGCAATTAAAACATAAAGAGGCTATTTACTGGTACTCTCAAGCCTTGCAACAAGCTCCTGCCGATACAATGACTATCCAAAAGCGTGCTTATTCAACATGGATTCCTCATTTACAATTAAGCCTTTTATACAGGGAGTTACGGTTATTTGAAAATGCCTATCAGCATAATCTAGAGGCACAAAAATGGAAACCGAATCATCAGGAAATAATCAATAATGGGAAATATTTACTAAATCAATTAAAGATATAAATCTTTCTTATGGAAAAGGTACATCAATAAACAAGACATAAATAGCTTGGCCAATTAACACAGAGACACCTACAACAACCGTCATAAAAATTACATTACGTGGCCTAAAATTTTTTGCTTCCATTAAAAACCTCCCTCGATATAGAATATTCAGTCAATTCAAGATATGTTTAGATGGGGTGAGTATGCATAATAAAAGAGCAAATTCACATATAGAGTGAATTTGCTCTTTTAATTAATCGAACTTTAACCCCTTCAATGCTTCAGCAAGTGCATTGTTCACAGGCTCCTCGTTGTTTTGCTGCTTTAAGTACTTTTGTACGGAGCGCTTGTCGACCTTGCCTCCGCCTTCTTTTTTACGTCTTGCTTCAAAGGCTGATAATTTTTCGCGATAGCCACATTTACAAACGAAAATTTGACCATCACCTTCTCCGCGAAGCTCTAATTTTTTATGACATTGTGGACAACGTGCATTTGTGGTACGTGAGACATTTTTCCGATGACCACATTCGCGATCTTGGCAGACAAGCATTTTTCCTTTCTTGCCATTCACTTCAAGCATTGGTTTACCGCAATCAGGACATGTTTTGGTAGAGATATTATCATGCTTATACTTTTTGTCACTACCCTTAATCTCTGTAACAATTTCCTTTGTGTAATTTTTCATCTCGCTAATAAATACATCTTTTTTTAGCTTGCCCTTTGCAATAAGTTCAAGCTTTTGCTCCCAATCTGCTGTCAGGGCAGGTGATTTTAATTCCTCTGGCACTAGGTCGAGTAGTTGACGACCTTTGGAGGTAATATAAATATCTTTGCCACCACGCTTTTCTATTAAGAAGGAATTGAAAAGCTTTTCAATAATATCTGCACGTGTAGCGACTGTGCCAAGACCGCCCGTAGATTTTAATGTATCGGCTAATTTTTTATCATTCGTTGCCATATACTTTGTTGGGTTTTCCATGGCTGATAAAAGAGTAGCTTCATTAAATCGAGCAGGTGGCTTTGTTTGACCAGAAGTTTGGGCAATAAGCTTTACTTTTAATATATCGCCCTTATCAATGCGTGGTAGTATTTGTTCCTTTACGTCATCTGTTGTGTCCTCATCATCAAAGCGATGCTCATAAACTTCCTTCCAGCCAGATGATAAAATCGTTTTTCCACGAGCAATAAAGCTTTCATCGCCAATTTTTGCACGCAGTGTTAGTTGTTCATATTCAAAAGCAGGCAGTAGAACAGCTAGGAAACGCTTTACAACAAGATCATAAATTTTACGTTCCTTATCTGTGAAAGCTGAATAATTTACATAGCCCTCTGTTGGAATAATCGCATGATGATCTGATACTTTACTATCATCGACAAAGGCCTTTGTTGGCTTGATTGGTTTAGTAAGCAGTTTATTGGCGATGGAGCGATATTCACCAATACCACAGGCCTTTAAGCGTTCTGGTAGTGTAGCAACGATATCCTGTGAAATAAAGCGAGAATCCGTACGTGGATAAGTTAACACTTTATATTGCTCATAGAGTTTTTGCATGATATTCAATGTTTCTTTCGCTGAGTAGCCGAAGATTTTATTGGCATCTCGCTGCAATTCAGTTAAATCATAAAGACCAGGTGCAAATGATTTTTTAGGTTTCTTTTCAATGTCCGCAACGATGGCATTGTTATTTCCTATTTTTTTCACCAGTGTATTGATTTTATCTTTATCAAAGCTACGACTATTACCATTTTGGTCTTGCCATGTAAGCTTTAAGTTATCAGTTGTTTGCGCTTCAATACCATAATAAGTTTGTGCCTTAAAGTTTTTAATTTCATCTTCACGTGCAGCAATTATTGCTACTGTTGGTGTTTGTACACGTCCGCAATTCAACTGTGCGTTAAAGCGGGTAGTTAAAGCACGAGTAGCATTAAGCCCGATATACCAATCTGCCTCTGAGCGAGCTACAGCAGAGGCATAGAGATTATCATATGCATTGCCTGGCTTTAGATTGGCAAACCCATCTTTTATTGCCTTATCTGTAACAGAGGAAATCCATAAGCGTTTCAAAGGCTTTTTAATTTTCACTTTATCAAGTATCCAGCGTGCTACTAATTCACCTTCACGTCCAGCATCTGTAGCAATGATGATTTCATTAACATCATTACGTGTAAGCTGACTTTTGACTGCATTAAATTGCTTTCCAGTTTGCTTTATAACCGTTAATTTTAAGCGTTCAGGTAACATGGGGAGATCTTCAAGATTCCATGTTTTATATTTCACATCATAGCTTTCTGGGTCAGCCAGTGTTACAAGATGTCCAAGCGCCCAAGTCACAATATATTTATCTCCTTCAAGGAAGCCATTTCCTTTTTTATTACACTTCAGCACACGTGCAATATCACGTGCTACAGAAGGTTTTTCAGCAATTACTACGCTCTTTGCCATTGTTAACACCCTTTCATAGTTCCATGGTTTTAAATATAGCATAGGTTGAGTGGGTTCGCAGTTTAACTGAAGCGAATTTATTAAATGTCGGAGGATGATTTAGGCAGGTAACAGTTAAGAAAGTATAAATTTCAGAAAAAATATTGAATTCTGAAAATTATTATGTTAGTCTAGTTTACATGAAAATGAAGTAACGGCTTCATAGTATAAATAAAAAAAGGGTGAGCTTCTTTTATGAGAGATCAAACAATTCAGCAAATGATTCAAGAGAAATATCAAGAGTTGTCTAAAAGTCAACAAAAGGTAGCTACATTCATATTAAAAAATTTACAGACAGTAGGAATCCACTCTGCTTCATATGTAGGGGAAAAGGCCGGAGTAAGTGAAACGACAGTTATCCGTTTTTGTTACGCATTAGGCTTATCTGGTTATGCACAATTGCAACGTCAGGTAACCATGCATTTATTTAATGAAGGGAATGCAAGTAGTTTGCAGAATTATTTGCAATCGAAGCAAGCTCTTTTTGAAAATTCACGTTTTTATGTAAAGACGATGGAAAAGGATGCATCTCGCATTTTAAATATGGCTAAAAACATTAACGAGGAAGACTTTAATCGAGCTTCAGTATTGCTCCATGAGAAGAAAAAAATATATATTGCAGGGAATGGCTCTTCCCATTTAGCTGCACAGTGGCTTCATTTTACATTAAATCTTTTGCGACCGAATGTTGTTTTATTAAATTTTGAAACAAGTGAGGTCATACGTGCTATTCAAGAGATTGATGAAAATAGTGTAGTAATTATTTTATCATTCCACCGTTACTTTAAAGAGCCGATCCAATTTGCAGCCGAATTACAAGAAAAAAAATGTGAGATTATTGGCATAACCGATTCTCAAATTGCACCTATTACTCAATATGCAACTATCACCTTTGTGAATGAACAACAACAAGAAGTTTCAACAATTGATGCTATGCCAGCACTCATAGCATTTTTAAATACACTAATAGCAGGAATGACTGCTCAAGATCATGACTATTATGAAAATCAGCGCGTAAAATATGACGATTTTCAAAATAGCTTTTTAGCAAACCGATGGAGTTGACTAATATGAACCAAATTTTACAAGAGTTACAGCCACTTCTTACAGATATTTTTAAACATTTACATGAACATCCAGAAGTTAGTTGGCAAGAGCACAATACAACTCAATATATAGCAAATTTATTAAGAGAGGCCCAAATGGAGCCACACCTTTTTGAAGATATGACAGGACTTTATGTTGATATAGGGGATGGAACACCTAGAGTAGGGTTCCGCACTGATATAGATGCACTTTGGCAGGAGGTTAATGGTGTCTTTCAAGCTAACCATTCTTGTGGACATGATGGTCATATGACGATGGCTATTGGAACTGCATTGCTGTTAAAGGACATGGAGCATTTACTGTCAGGTGCTGTACGCATACTATTTCAGCCTGCTGAGGAAAAGGCCCAAGGAGCACGCGCATTTGTCGAAAAAGGTATTATAGATGATTTAGATTATTTATTTGGTGTTCATGTTCGCCCATTAAAGGAATTACAGGATGGGTCATATGCGCCAGCGTTATACCACGGAGCAGCAAAGCTTTTTACAGGGACCATTATTGGGGAAGAGGCACATGGCTCACGACCAGAACTTGGCGTTAATGCAATTGAGGTTGGAGCAGCTATTGTCGAAGGTCTTCAAAAAATTTGGACTGATCCAACTATCTCTGCCTCTGTCAAAATGACACAGTTTAATGCGGGAGGCACCTCTACAAATATTATTCCTGGTAAAGCAACCTTTAGCATTGATGCAAGGGCCCAAACAAATGAAGTGATGCAGGTAATCACAGAGGGGGTGGAGCGTGTAAAAGCCTCTGTTGAAGCGATGTATGGTGCCAAGATTACCTTACAGGTAGATGCTCATATAGTGGCAGCATTGGTGAATGATGAAGCCTTACAACATATGAAGGCAGCTATTATTGATGTAGTTGGGGAAAAGGCTTGCGCTCCATCAGTTGTTACACCAGGAGGGGAGGATTTTCATTTTTATACCTATGAACGTCCGAAGCTTAAAGCTACAATGCTTGGATTAGGCTGTGGGGTTACTCCTGGCTTACATCATCCGCAAATGACCTTTAATCAAGACCGGCTGTTAGTAGGAGTAAATATTATTACAAGGGCTATTTTGAGAGCATTATAAAGATATAGAAAGAAGAGATAGCTATGATAGAGATAAGAGAAATCAAAACAATAGAACAACTTGAGCAGGTTCAGCAATTAGAGTTGAATGTATGGGGAATGTCTGCTATTCCTCTCCATCAAACGCTGACAGCAGTGAAAAATGGGGGCATCGTTGTAGGTGCCTATCAAGAAGATAAATTAGTCGGATTTAGTTATGGTTTTGCGGGTTTTCGAGAAGGAAAAAGCTATCTATGCTCTCATATGCTAGGGATTGATGAAAAATATCGATCACTAGGCATAGGAGAAAAGTTAAAGTACGAACAGCGAGCTATTGCTATTGAACGTGGCTATGACTTAATGGTATGGACATTTGACCCTCTTGAAACCCGAAATGCTTATCTTAATTTATCTAAATTAAAGGGTATTTGCTATACCTATATAGAAAATTGCTACGGTGAAATGCAGGATGGTTTCAATAAAGGGCTACCCTCTGATCGATTTGAGGTGAGCTGGCATTTAACTTCAGATTATGTGGTGAACGACATTACAATAGAAGTAGCGGATGCAAAACCAGTGGCAAGCTGTGAACTTACAAAGCAGGGCTTATTATGTTTAAAAATGACTGAAAATTTTGAATTTGTAGAAGAGTTGTATACGCTACCTGTTCCTAAGGACTTTCAAGCCTTAAAAGCACAAAATCCTAGCTTAGCATTGGATTGGCGTTTCAAAACAAGAACTATACTAAAGCAACTATTTTCAGCAGGGTATGCAGCAATTTCACTGCAACAACGAGAATGCTATAACGAATATGTTTTAGTGAAAAAAGCAGCTTTAAATTTGGAAGGAGCATTTTAATATGAAAATTACAGAAATCACAATACGACAATTGAAGATGAAATTAAAAGCACCGTTTACAACAAGCTTTGGCACGTTTGATGAGAGGGACTTTTTAGTCCTCGAGGCAAAAGATGAGACAGGCTTAATTGGTTGGGGAGAATCAGTTGCCTTTCATTCACCTTGGTACAATGAAGAAACACTTCAAACAAACTGGCATATGCTTGAAGACTTCCTCATTCCTCTTATTTTAAATAAAGAGATTCATCACCCCGATGAAGTGAGTCAATTATTTGAGCCGATTCGCAAAAATAATATGGCGAAATCGACGATAGAAGGAGCTATTTGGGATATATATGCACAGCAAACTGGCCAATCCCTAGCAACAGCACTTGGTGGTAAAAAGGATAAAATTGAAGTAGGTATTAGTATCGGCATACAAAATTCAATCGAGGAGTTAGTTACATTAGTTGACGGCTATGTAAAGGAAGGCTATAAGCGCATGAAAATCAAAATAAAACCGGGCTGGGATATAGAGGTTATGCGTACATTAAGGGAAACATTTCCTGATGTAGCCTTTATGGCGGATGCCAATTCAGCCTATCGTCTAGAGGATACTGAGACATTGAAACAACTTGATGCATTTAACTTAACAATGATTGAGCAACCATTGGCTTCAGATGACATTATCGACCATGCTTCATTACAAAAATTAATGGAAACACCAATTTGTTTGGACGAAAGTATCCATTCGTTAGAAGATGCACGAAAGGCTATAGAACTAGGGAGCACCAAAATTATAAACATAAAAATTGGTCGTGTTGGTGGCCTAACAGAAGCAAAAAAAATACATGATTATTGTGAGACACATAACATCCCAGTATGGTGCGGCGGCATGTTGGAATCTGGTATTGGTCGTGCGCACAATGTAGCCTTAACAACGTTGTCAAATTTTATATTACCGGGAGATACTGCTGGCTCTAATCGATATTGGGAAAAGGATATTATCGAACCAGAAGTAGTTGTAAAAGATGGTTATATTGAAGTACCACAACAAGTAGGAATTGGTTATGAAATAAATAGGGAAACGGTTAATTCCTTCACAGTCGCACAGAAAACATATCAATACATAGACTTAAATTTCTTATATTAGAATAGTAGGTGGGCTATGAAAAAAAGTTGGCAGATAGGTGGAGCATTTGTAGGCTTAATTGTTGGAGCAGGGTTTGCATCGGGTCAGGAAATAATGCAGTACTTTACTAGCTTTGGCTTGTACAGTATGGTAGGTGCCATTGTTGCTACCCTTGCCTTCGCATTTTTAGGAATGAGTTTAGCTCAATTAGGAACAGATTTACAAACAACATCACATAAAGAGGTGATCTATCATATAGGAGGGCGATATGTTGGCATTATTTTAGATATCGTTATCACGTTTTTCTTATTTGGCGTTGCTGTTGTCATGTTTGCTGGATCAGGATCAACATTTCATCAGATGTTTGGCATCAATCCAGTAGTTGGTAGTATTTTTATGGTTGTTATAACTATACTAACCTTACTATTAAATGTTAATAATATTATTAATTTAATAGCATTGGTTACCCCTTATTTAATGGGTATCATTTTTATTATTTTGATTTATTCTATCTTTACGATGGATATATCTATTGCAGAGCAAAATACTTTAGCGAAAGCACAATCATCTGCAGCATCTAATTGGTTAATGGGAGCGTTACTTTATGTTTCCTATAATATCGCTGCTGGTGCAGCAATGTTAATTGTAATGGGTGGAACAGTAAAGGACCGCAAAGTTGCTGGCAGAGGTGGACTACTTGGCGGTTTAATGCTTGGTATCTTAATTGTATTAATCAATATAGCCATGTTTGCTAAAATAAATGTTATTGATGGAGTAGCAATGCCAACATTAGAATTAGCAAAACAAATTCACCCTATAGTAGGTGTCTTAATGTCTATTGCTTTATTAGGCATGATGTACAATACTGCGGTGGGGATGTTCTATTCATTTACAGTTCGATTTATTGCGCCAGACCATCATTATTTTAAAGTAGCTATTGTAGTTATAGGATTAATAGGTTTTGCTGCAAGCCTAGTAGGATTTACTACATTAGTTGGTAAAGTCTATTCAACAATGGGCTACTTAGGTTTCGCCTTAATTGTTGCTGTTATTATTTCGTGGCTACGTAAACTACCAAAAACTTTATAAAGTAAAAATTTCCCTTTTGTGAACGTAAGGGAAATTTTTTTGTTTTTTGTGATGAAAGCAAGATATATATCATACAGTTAATTTGTGTTTGCGAAATCTGTCCATGCTGTTTTAAGTAAAAATTATGCTCGAAACTATAGAAAAAAGCTATTCGGTGCTAGACACCAATTTTTGAGAATGTTATATTTGTATTGTCATAGTATTTTTATAATTAGGAAAAAATAGAATACTTTATGGGTTTAATGGTTTTTCCTGATTATAAGGAGTGATGAAGTATAGAGCTAGATGAAGGATGATAGGGCCTATGGTAAAGAAAACGTTAAAACAAAGAATTGTAGACGCTTCAGTTGAATTGTTTCAACAAGATGGTTATCACAATGTAACCGTGGATCGTATTGTGGAATATATTGGGGCATCAAAGGGTGGATTTTATCATAATTTTAAATCAAAAGATGAACTGTTGTATGAAATTCATGATGTCTTTATTTCATATGTCATTCAACAATCGCAAGCTGCATATGACAAATTCGATACACCCATCACACGTTTGTGTGCCATGCTGCAAACACTGACACAAGTATTTGATATGTATCAAGCACATATTACGATTTTTTATGAAGAAAGTCGTTCACTCTCAGATGAATATAGTGACATCATCCATAAAAAGCGAGATCACTATCGTGATATTTTACAAAGAGTGATAGCAGAGGGTCAGGAAGCAAAGGTTTTTCGTACCGAATTACCTTGTACAATTGTAACAATGGCAATTGTCGGGATGATTAACTGGACGTACAAATGGTTTAAGCAATCAGGACCATTAACGATGGAGCAAATCACAGATGTTTTTACCGATATGGTATTACGGGCAATTGTGACAGAACAAGCCATGGGAGAAGCGAAGCAATTTATAATAAAGGGGTAGCCAGTAGGAAACACTGGTTTTATTATTTGTTTTTACAAACCGACTAGTCGGTATTACACCGTAAGCAATTGTTCTTGAGCTACATCTACTATGGCAAATTCAACAATAGGGGGATTAGGGATGAATTTTGAATTAACAAAAGAGCAAGAAATGATTCGAGACATGGTGCGTGATTTTGCTGAGAAGGAGATTAAACCGTATGCTCGTGAGGTTGATGAGACATCAACAATGAGAATAGAGAGCTTTAAGAAAATGGCAGAACTAGGCTTATTGGGTATCCCGTTTCCTGAGGAATATGGTGGATCAGGTGGTGATACGGTGTCCTACGCTTTAGCTGTAGAGGAGATTGGTCGAGCATGTGGGGGCACAGGGTTAAGCTATGCAGCTGCTGTTAGCTTAGGAGCCTCACCAATTTACAACTTCGGCACAGAGGAGCAAAAGCAAGAGTGGCTAGTTCCATTAGCTAAGGGTGAGACATTAGGATCATTCGGTTTAACAGAGCCAAATGCAGGTTCAGATGCAGGGGGCACACGTACTACAGCTGTTATTGATGGTGATGACTACATTATTAACGGAGAGAAATGCTGGATCACTAATGCAGGATATGCTCGCCAAATTATTGTAACGGCGGTAACAGGTAAACGTGAGGATGGTAAAAAGATTATTTCTTCTATTATTGTGCCAACAAACACACCAGGCGTAACAATCAACTGTAATTATGACAAAATGGGTGTACGTGGCTCCAATACATGTGAAATTGTGTTAGAAAATGTCCGTGTCCCAAGAACAAATCTATTAGGGGATGAAAAACGTGGCTTTAGCCAGTTTTTAAATACATTGGATGGTGGTCGTATTTCCATCGCTGCTCTTTCTGTTGGAATTGCCCAGGCTGCTTATGAAAAGGCACTAAAATTCGCGAAGGAACGTGAGCAATTTGGTGCACCTATTTCGAAGCTACAAGCGATCCAATTTAAATTAGCGGATATGGCGATGGAAATAGAGCTTGCTCGTACGTTAGTACATAAAGCGGCATGGTTAAAAGATCAAAAGAAGCCATTTGGCAAAGAAGCTGCAATGGCTAAACTATTTGCTTCTGAAATGGGCTTCCGTACATGTAATCAAGCAATCCAAATTCATGGTGGTTCTGGATATATGAAAGAATATGATGTAGAACGTCATTTACGTGACATTAAATTAATGGAAATCGGTGAAGGAACATCTGAAATTCAACGTCTTGTTATTTCTCGTCTAATTGGCTGTTAATCATCATCAGTTAAGTTAAATAGCATAAATAAGGGGGATCTTCATGGCAGAACTTGTGTATCAAACAATTGGTCAATTGCTAGATGAACAATCAAAAAAGTACCCGCAAAATGAAGCATTAGTCTATGCTGACAGAAATTTACGCATGACTTATGAACAGCTAAATCGTCAAGCACGATACGTAGCGAGAGGTTTAATGGCTCTAGGAATTGAAAAGGGAGACCATATCGCAGTATGGACGACGAATGTTCCTGAGTGGGTACAGCTTCAATTTGGTACAGGGAAGATGGGTGCTCCAATTGTAACGGTAAATACGAATTACCGTGCGAGTGAGTTGGAGTATTTATTGAAGCAATCTGATGCTAAAACGATTTTTTTAATTGAAAATTATCGAGACCATTCTTTTATCAATACACTGCAAGAGTTATGTCCAGAGCTTGAACATTGTGAACCAGGTAATTTGCAATCAAAGCGACTACCTTTATTAAAAAATGTTATTTTAATCGGTGAAACCAAATACCCCGGCGTACTTAATTGGTCAGACGTTTTAACTGCTGCCGAGCAAGTAACCGAGGAACAGTTAGATCAGAGAGAGCAGTCTCTTCATTATGATGATGTCATTAATATTCAATATACTTCTGGTACAACAGGCTTTCCTAAGGGAGTCATGCTAACGCATTTTAACTTAGTCAATAATGCTGTTAACATTGCAGAATGTATGCGTTTAACGGCAGAGGATCGCCTATGTATCCCAGTCCCATTCTTCCATTGCTTTGGTTGTGTCATAGGAACATTAGCCATTACAACAAGTGGTGGAACAATGGTACCAGTACAGGAGTTCTCACCTGAAGAGGTACTAAGAACCGTTCAACAAGAGAAATGCACTGCATTACATGGCGTGCCAACGATGTTCATTAGTGAACTGAATTTATCGAATTTTGCATCTTTCGATCTTTCAACTTTACGTACAGGAGTCATGGCAGGATCAAACTGTCCAATTGAGGTTATGAAAGCGGTCATTGAGAAGATGGGCATGAAAGATATAACAATATGCTACGGTCAAACAGAATCATCACCTGTTATTACACAGACAAGAACGGATGACCCGCTAGTGTTAAAGGTGGAGACGGTTGGCCGCGCTTTACCTAACCTAGAAGTAAAGATTGTTGTTCCTGGAACTACCGAGGAAGCTCCGACAAATGAACAGGGAGAGCTATGTACGAGGGGCTATCATGTGATGAAGGGCTATTATAAAAACCAGGAGGAAACAGATCTGGCGATTGACGAGGATGGTTGGTTGCATACAGGTGATTTAGCAACGATGGATGAAGCAGGTTATGTCCGTGTAACAGGTCGTTTAAAGGATATGATTATCCGTGGTGGCGAAAACCTATATCCTCGTGAAATTGAGGAGTTCCTTTATACACATCCGAAAATTTCAGATGTTCAGGTTGCAGGTGTCCCTGATCCTGTTTATGGCGAGGAGGCGGCAGCTTGGATTGTTTTAAAAGAAGGAGAGCAGGCCACATCGGAAGAAATCCGAGATTATTGTCGGGATAAAATTTCAAGACATAAAATTCCACGACATATTTTCTTTATTGATAACTACCCAATGACTGCATCTGGAAAAGTTCAAAAATATAAATTACGAGAAGATTTCGTTATGACCGTAAAGTAAGGAGGGGCAGTGGATATGTTCAACAAGGTATTAATTGCAAATCGTGGGGAAATTGCTAGACGTGTGATCAGAACATGCAAGCGCCTAAATATTCATACGGTTGCTATCTATTCAGAGGCAGATGCTGAAAGCTTACATGTGAAAGATGCAGATGAGGCTTTCTGTGTAGGGAAGCCACCTGTTGCACAGAGCTATTTAAACATCGACCGCATTCTCGAAATTGCACTAGAAAGTGGCGCAGAGGCTATTCATCCTGGCTATGGTTTACTATCAGAGAATGCAAATTTTGCGAAACGTTGTACAGAGGCAGGTTTAGTGTTTATCGGGCCAAGTGCTGATGTGATCGCTTCAATGGGCAGTAAATTAGAGGCTCGTAAAACAATGAAAGCTGCTAGTGTACCGATTGTAGAGGGTGTAGAAGCGCCAGTGAAGGATGTAGAAGAAGCCACTGACATAGCGGAGCGTTTAGGCTATCCGATTATGTTAAAGGCATCGGCAGGCGGTGGCGGTATCGGTATGCAGCTAGTTGAAAATGCTGAGGAACTAGCCAAAGCTTTTGAGGGCAATCAAAAGCGTGCACAATCATTCTTTGGTGATGGCACGATGTATATGGAGCGATTCATTGCTAACCCTCACCATGTCGAAGTGCAAATTATTGCTGATCATCAAGGTAATGTCGTTCCATTATTTGAACGAGAATGCTCTATTCAACGAAGAAATCAAAAAGTAGTAGAAGAAGCACCATCACCGTTTATCTCACAAGAGACAAGAGAAAAAATGCTAGAAGCGTCAGTTAAGGCGGCGAAGCATATTGGTTATGTCAATGCTGGAACAATCGAATACTTGGTTGATGAAGATCAAAACTTTTATTTTTTAGAAATGAATACAAGACTACAGGTAGAGCATCCCGTTACCGAGGAAATTACGAAGCTTGATTTAGTAGAAGAGCAATTAAAAATTGCGGCAAAACAACCTCTTACGTTTACTAGAGAAAGTATTACTAAAGAGGGGCACGCGATTGAAGTGCGCATATACGCTGAAAATCCTTCGACGTTTTTCCCGTCTCCAGGTACTATTACGACTCTTGAATTACCGACAGGTGAAGGCATTCGACATGAGTGTGGTGTAGAGTCTGGCTCAGTGGTAACACCATTCTATGATCCAATGATTAGTAAATTGGTGGTGTGGGGGGAAACAAGAGAAATTGCCTGTGAAAGATTAGCACAAGCACTAAAGGCGTATAAAGTGGAGGGGATTCAAACGAATATCCCGATGCTGTTAAAAACCGTCACACATGAGCAATTTTTAAAAGGCTATACGACAACAAAATTTGTAGAGCAATATTATTTACCGCAATTAGCAGAAACAAAATAACAATTATCATGTATTCGTGCTTCTATAGAGGGACGAATACATGATAAAAAAATAGGAGTGAATGATTATGGCAACAGTAAAAGCAAGCATGGCAGGAACAGTATGGAAAATCGTCGTAACAGAGGGCGAGAAAGTGACAGCAGGTCAAGATGTAGCTATTTTAGAATCGATGAAAATGGAAATTCCAATTGCAGCAGAAGAGGATGGCGTAGTGACGAAAATCATTGCCAATGAGGGGGACTTTATTAACGTTGATGATGATATTTTAGAAATTGAATAAGAGGAGGCTTGTTTATGCAGCTACCTAAGCAAGTCACAATCAAAGAAGTTGGTCCCCGTGATGGCTTACAAAATGAAAAAACGCATATTTCAACAGCTGATAAAGTGCAATTAGTAAATTTATTAGGTCAAACAGGATTAAATTATATTGAAGTGACATCTTTTGTGCATCCCAAATGGATTCCTCAATTGGCAGATGCAGTCGAGGTTCTGCAAGCCATTAAAAGACATAAGGATATTACCTATGCGGCACTTGTACCCAATATGAGGGGCTTAGAACGCGCATTACAGGCTGAAGTAGATGAAGTAAGTATTTTTATGTCTGCTAGCGAAAGCCATAACCAAAGTAATATTAATAAAACCATAGAAGATACATTTCCCATATTAGAGGAAGTTGTAGTAGGAGCTCAGGCTGCAAAAAAACATGTTCGAGGTTATATCTCAACGGTTATTGGTTGTCCCTATGAGGGGTATATACACCCTGACAAGGTATTACGAGTAACGGAAAAATTATTGGAGATGGGTGTGACTGAAATATCGCTTGGTGACACAATTGGTGTTGGTGTACCGACGCAGGTTGAGTTTCTTTTAGAGGAATTGCTAAAAAGGTATCCTGCTGAAAAATTTGCCATGCATTTTCATGATACACGTGGGACAGCATTAGCCAATATTATGAAGTCCTTAGAGATGGGTATTACCAATTTTGATAGTGCGCTTGGTGGGCTAGGGGGCTGCCCATATGCGAAAGGTGCCTCAGGTAATGTAGCCACAGAAGATTTATTGTATTTATTCGATGAGATGGGCATTGAAACAGGCGTAGATCGACAAAAGGTGCTAGAGGCAGCACTCTTTATTGAAGAGAAGTTAGGCAAAGCGGTTGCATCAAAGCAAATGGCTATTGTCCGCAATGAAAGGAGTGCAAATCAAGGATGACACAACTCGTTCGATTTGAATTACTAGAGGGTAGTATTGGACTTATTACTCTTTCAAGACCAGAAGCTGCTAACGCTATGTCGGTTCAATTACTGCATGAGCTGTCTGACACACTTGATCAAATCAATGGTGATCCAGCAGTGCGTGTAGTCCTTCTAACAGGTGCAGGCGAAAAGGCATTTTGTGCAGGTGCTGATTTAAAGGAACGTAAAGGAATGTCTGATCGACAAGTGAAGCAGATCGTGCAACTGATTGGTGCCACTGTGGCAAAAGTTGAAACGCTTGCACAGCCTGTCATTGCTGTCCTAAATGGTGTTGCCTTTGGTGGAGGCTTGGAGTTGGCACTAGCTTGTGATTTACGAATTGCGGCTACACATGTAAAGCTTGGCTTAACAGAAACATCACTCGGTATTATTCCAGGAGCTGGGGGAACACAGCGACTTCCACGTCTAATTGGTCTTGGTAAAGCAAAGGAATTAATTTATACAGCACGTAGGCTCAGTGCTAAAGAAGCTGAAAAGTATGGCATTATCGAGTATGTTTATGAAGGACATGAGGTATTAGATAAGGCACAACAGCTTGCACTGGAAATGGCAAAAAATGCACCACTCTCTCTAGTGCAAGCCAAAGTTGCGATCAATCAAGGTGTTGAGGTAGATTTAGCTACCGGGTTAAAAATTGAATCACTTGCATATAGTGCACTGATCCCAACAGAAGACCGATTAGAGGGCTTACTTGCCTTCCAAGAGAAGCGAGCGCCACAATATTCAGGGAAATAAAACGCCAAGAAATAATTTTGGTGTAATCGATTGGGCAAAGGGAGGAAATAAACATGAGCAATATCTCGACAGAAAATACACCACCTACAATGAAAGATAAAATTTTAGCAGGTGGATTACCAAAATATCATGACAAAAATGCACAACAAGGCAAGCTATTTGTACGTGAGCGTCTTGAACTATTACTTGATGATGGTCTTCAATCAGAGGATGGGCTCTATGCGAACTGTTTAGCAGGGGATTTACCAGCAGATGGAGTTATCACTGGTATTGGTAAAATCCATGGTCGCACAGTTTGTGTGCTAGCGAACGATTCAACGATTAAAGCTGGTTCTTGGGGAAAACGCACGGTTGAAAAAATGATTCGCATTCAAGAAACCGCTGAAAAGTTGAATTGTCCATTACTTTATTTAGTGGATTCTGCGGGTGCGCGTATTACAGATCAGCTTGAAATGTTCCCGGGACGCCGAGGTGCAGGACGCATTTTCTACAATCAAGTCAAACTGTCAGGAAAAGTTCCGCAAATTTGCTTATTATTTGGTCCTTCCGCAGCGGGTGGCGCCTATATTCCTGCATTTTGCGATATTGTGGTGATGGTAGAAGGGAATGCTTCTATGTATTTAGGATCTCCTCGAATGGCCGAAATGGTTATCGGTGAAAAAGTAGATTTAGAAACAATGGGTGGCGCAAAAATGCACTGTTCCGTTTCTGGTTGTGGAGATGTGCTTGTTAAATCCGAACAGGAGGCTATTACTTATGCGCGCAAATATTTAGGATATTTCCCGAATAACTATGCAGAGCGTAGCAAGGTAGAGGCTCCTAAACCACCAGCTTCATTTGATAAATCTATTGAAGAATTAATTCCTCAAAATCAAAATGTACCATTTGATATGTATAAGCTAATTGATCGTATTATTGATGAAGATTCGTTTTGTGAGGTTAAGAAATTATTTGCACCAGAATTAATTACAGGCCTTGCACGAATTAATGGACAATCCGTTGGGATCATCGCTAACCAACCACGTGTTAAGGGAGGCGTGCTATTCCACGATTCTGCTGATAAAGCGGCGAAATTTATTTCACTTTGTGATGCATTCAATATCCCACTGTTATTCCTAGCAGACGTTCCAGGCTTTATGATTGGTACTCAGGTAGAAAAAGCAGGAATCATTCGTCATGGTGCTAAAATGATTTTTGCCATGAGTGAGGCAACTGTTCCTAAGCTAACGGTCATTGTGCGTAAAGCGTATGGTGCAGGATTATATGCAATGGCTGGCCCTGCGTTTGAACCAGACTGCTGTATTGCCTTATCAAATGCACAAATTGCCGTAATGGGACCAGAAGCTGCTGTCAATGCCGTCTATGCCAATAAAATTGCAGAACTTCCAAAAGAAGAGCAAGCAAGCTTCATTGCCGAGAAACGTAAAGAATATCAAGAGGAAATTGATGTGTATCGCTTAGCTTCAGAGCTTATCATTGATGATGTGATTGAGCCTAATGAGCTGCGTAAGGTACTAGAAAATCGCTTAGAACTTTATATGTCAAAATACTTATTATTCTCACAACGTAAGCATGGGGTAAACCCAGTTTAAACATACTTATTAAAAGGCTGTCTCTGCTGGTAGGAGACAGCCTTTTTGGATGATAATTTTTTCAGCTACTTGCAAGCTATAGTTGAGCATATTAAAATATGGGAAGGAATAAAAGGGAAGTGGGTGTTAAGCTTGTCTAAAAACAACATAGCGGATGTTCAAAATAATGCCAAGCTCCCATTACCATATCGGGATGTCATTGATACATATCATTTGCCGCTAAAGATCGCAGGTTGGATTTTATTTAGTATCTATTCATTTATGGCTTTTTATAAATTGGTTATTGATCGCTTAGTAGATGTAGTCGTCATTTTATTAAGGGGAGATTATTCTATAGGTGACTTAGGATTGTTTGATTATAGTAGCTGGCGATTAACTACTAATTTTATTCCCTTCGAAACGATTCTCCGTTATATAAACTACTCTCAATATTTTAATTGGGAAATTATAATCGTTAACTTACTTGGCAACTTATTAATTTTTACTCCCATGGGCTTTTTACTGCCATTGCTATCGAAGAAATTCCGAAAAGCGTGGGTTATTATTTGTTTAGGCTTTATTTCTAGTCTTGCTGTCGAAACCGTTCAATTTATTTTTACCGTTGGTTCTGCGGATATTGATGATTTAATTTTGAATACAATTGGTGCATGGCTTGGTTACTTAGCCTATAAAGGTATATTGATTAGACCCAAAAAATAAGAAAACAGTCCAGTATGAAGGGCTGTTTTTTTACGTTGATTAACACCATTTGTGTAGTGTATATGGTAATAAAATTTATTGAAAAGGGTATGAAGCTAATAAAAGAATATGAAAATATTAGTTGTATGAGATTCTTTATACCTATTTTAAAAAATAATTAGTATCTCTTTAGGAGGTTAGTAGTAATTAGTGCTTGAATTTAATAGTGAAAATTCCGATAATGAGTGTACAGAAACTATTAAAATGGTATAGATAGAGTGTGAGGAAGAATGTTCATAACTATTAACTTATTAGCATATGTAGATAGAAGGGCGAGGTGAAAACTATGAAAATATCAAATTTAATGGAACAAGAAAGAATTTCATCCCAGCATAATCGTAAAAAAATACTTCAGCGTAAAGAGGCAGGAGATGCCTATAGAAAAAATGCAATGTATTTTCAGCCGAAGAAAAACCCATTATTGATTGAACTTGAAAATTTATTATTAGGACGTACTGACCAAGATTTGTATGACCAGCAGCAAGAAGAGTCAAAAGAAGTAACTCCTCAGCAGAAAGCCATTATGGAAGATTTACAGCAAACAGAAAAGAATGTACGGGCACATGAGCAAACCTATAAAGTAGGAATGAATGATAACGCTGATCCCTCGAATATATCCGATTCAGAACTAGGTGACACACTGCACATTTTAGAGCAGGTACGTAATGCAGCATTGTCATCAGCAGAGCCTTCTCCTCAAGATTTACGTGTGGCGCAAAGCGTTGATGCTCAAATACAGCAAATGTTAAATAATTCAAATGTTGACGAGGTTGCCACAAATGAAAGCGAACCATCTTTTGTACGTGACATCATTGAAGTGAAGGTTCCTGAACGTTACTCGAAGGAATTGAAATTGGACCCATTTGCAGATACAATTTTCGGTAAGAACTATGAGACTGCATTCAAGTTAAGAGCATTTAAACAGGCATCGGAAAGATATGCGGCTCACGTTCAAATGACGAAAAATGGCTATCGTCCAGAAAAGGATTCTATGTTCTCTTTGATAGCCTGATGCTGTAGATAGGAGATTGTTGACATGGCAAAGGCAAAGCACGCGAAAACGAATGCGATTCGTTTATTAGAACAACAAAAAATTCATTTTGATGTGATGGAATATGAAACAGGGGACGGTCAAGTTGATGGTGTTTCTGTAGCTGAGAAAATAGGACAGCCTGTTGCTCGGGTATTTAAAACATTAGTAGCAAAAGCAAGTGCACAAAGGTTATTTGTATTTGTTATTCCAGTGGCTGAAGAGCTGGACTTAAAAGCAGCCGCGAAGGTAGTTGGGGAAAAGAAAATTGAAATGTTAGCGGTAAAAGATCTACTTAGCCATACTGGTTATGTTCGTGGTGGATGTTCACCAGTAGGGATGAAGAAGTTGTATCCAACGGTCATCGATGTATCTGCTCAAGAACAAGGTAGTATAATCGTTAGTGCTGGGAAAATTGGTATGCAAATTCATGTACAAATAGAAGATTTGAAGAATATAACAAAGGCACAACTTGCCACAATAACAACTACCCATGAGTGAGAGAATGGGTAGTTTTTTATGTGGTAAGATAAACGGTTTAGTTTAAGCACTATAGCTTAATTTTGGTTGAAAGTATGATAAAGTAATAGCAATATTATTCATAGAGAGAAGGATAAGGAATGCGTAGAATAATGGGGTGGCGTTGGACCTTTTTTATTGGTGGCTTAATGGTGATGTCACTTGGCATCACGATGTCGATAAAGGGGAAAATTGTTGGCACAAGCCCATGGGATGTTTTACATATAGGTCTATTTCAAAATTTTGGGTTAAGTATTGGCACATGGTCTATTGTAACAGGACTCTTTATAGTTGCTTCAACATCCATTGTATTGCGTCAATGGCCAAAGTTAGGTACTTGGCTCAATATGCTGTTAATTGGCTCGTTCATTGATGTATTTAATTGGATGTTGCCCTCAACGGATGTATATGGCTTACAAATTACATATTTTATTATTGGCTTATTTGTTTTGAGCTTTGGCTGTGGGATGTATATTGCACCGAATATGGGCGCAGGACCAAGGGATACCTTAATGATGATACTTGTCGAAAAGTTTGGTGGATCTATTAAAACAGCAAGAATGGGAATTGAAGTACTTGTAACCATTGTTGGCTGGCTTCTAGGAGGACCAGTTGGAGTAGGGACGGTATTGATCGCCTTAACTTCAGGCTATATTGTGCAATATTCATTACCATATTGTCGTAAAATCTTGATGAAATGTATTGGAAATATGGAAGGCATGAAGCCATTCTATTAAACCAAGAAGCTACTTATATCTGTAAAGGATAGAAGTAGCTTTTCATTTTTTTTAGAGTTCTTTCATATAATGCAGGGCACAAGCTAAAGGAGGAACGACATTTGAACGGAAATGTAACGTATTATTTTGGACACGCATTGACTGGCCAAGGTGTGAAGCATTTATATAAAGAAATGATGGAAGAAGCGGCGCTTGTTTATTTTTTGCAAGGGCCTGCCACATTTAAAGGTTCAGAGCTGTTAAAAGAACTAGGATATTTCTATGTGAAACAGGGCTTTGCTGTCGAGTGGTTTAAGCATGCTTTATTAGAGGAAGTTGTTGAGGCCGTTTATATAAAAGGCTGTAACAGACTTTTTGTATGGGCATCTGAGTGGAATATCGAGCCAACTTTACTCGGTACAAAGCATCGTGTCATGTCTTTCTATGAATGCTTAGAAGACATACAGCTTAAAAAGGTTGGAGAACAGCTTGCAGAGGCGATGCAAGAGCGTGCAACATGGCGTGAAAAATGCATAGCGAAACTGGATCAAGCAATCAAGCTACATGATGACTGGGAGGTTATCACACAAAGCTGTATGAACTGGCAGGCATTAAATGAACAGGTGGAAAATTTAAAGTCGGAAGTGTTCCAATCTATTATTCTGAATAAAACAGGTATGCGGACACATCGTTTACTTGGAACGCTAACTCCTAGAGGTGCGGAAAATACAGTGGATAGTATCACCAAAAGTATCACGACTCGCTTCATGATTAAAGGTAAGCCAGGTACAGGCAAATCTTCACTAATGAACAGCTTAGCCGATGAAGCAAATGCAAGAGGGCTTGATGCACAAATTGTTTGGTGTGGCTTAGATGCGGAATCTGTAGATATGGTCATTATCCCAGAGCTTAATTTCTGTATTTTTGATAGCACAGAGCCTCATATCTTTGATCCAGAGGATGGTAGGTTAGGGGATAAGATATTTGATATTGGTCAACATTGTGAGCTGTCAGAGGAAGCAGAAACTGCGATCGAGGCAGTGCGAGCACAATACAAAGAAGCTATACAGGATGCGATGGGCCATTCCAAACGATATGCAGAAGCTGAATATACCGTTCGTCGTTTATTAGATAATTGTCTATCGGCTTCTTTATGGCGCGAAAAAACAGCGCCACTATTCGAAAGATTAACAAAGTAATGTAGCTAATGGCTTGCATGTGCTAAACTAGGAGCGAGAACAGTTTTCCTAGGAAAGGATGATACGCTTGTCAAAAGTATTGAATGCATTTTTAGATGAAAACCTACAAGCCTTACATGAACAAGGCTTATACAATGAAATCGATCCAGTAGAGGGAGCAAATGGCCCAATTATTCAGGTCCGTGGCAAAAATCTTGTTAACTTATCCTCTAACAACTATCTTGGTTTAGCAACAAATGAAGAATTAAAGCGTATTGCCAAAGAGACAATTGATAAATACGGTGTTGGAGCAGGTGCTGTTCGTACAATCAACGGGACACTTGACTTGCACGTAAAATTAGAAGAAAAGCTTGCTGAATTTAAAGGAACAGAAGCGGCTATTTCTTATCAATCTGGATTTAATTGTAATATGGCAGCTATTTCGGCTGTAATGGATAAAAATGATGCCATTCTATCTGATCAATTAAACCATGCCTCTATTATTGATGGATGTCGCTTATCAAAGGCAAAAATCATCGCGTTTAATCACTCTGATATGGAGGATTTACGTGCAAAGGCAAAGGCAGCAAAGGAATCAGGTTTATACAATAAAATCATGGTTATCACAGATGGTGTCTTCTCAATGGATGGTGATATTGCTAAATTACCTGAAATTGTGGAAATAGCTAAAGAGTTTGATTTAATCACGTATGTGGATGATGCACATGGTTCGGGTGTAACAGGTAAAGGAAAAGGAACTGTGAAGCATTTTGGATTAGAAAAAGAAATTGATTTCCAAATTGGTACATTATCAAAAGCCATTGGTGTAGTAGGTGGCTATGTAGCAGGTAAGAAAAATTTAATTGATTGGCTAAAAGTTCGCTCACGCCCATTCCTATTCTCAACAGCATTACCACCAGGTGATGTAGCCGCTATTACAGCAGCCGTGCAAATGCTGATTGATTCAACAGAGCTACACGATAAGCTGTGGGATAATGGAAATTATTTAAAAGCGGGGCTTGAGAAGCTTGGCTTTAATATTGGTGCGTCTGAGACACCAATTACTCCATGCATCATTGGGGATGAAAAGTTAACACAGGAATTTTCAAAACGTTTATTTGAAGAAGGCGTTTATGCAAAATCAATTGTCTTCCCAACAGTTCCAAAAGGTACAGGTCGCGTTCGGAATATGCCAACAGCGGCACATACAAAAGAAATGCTTGATGATGCAATTGCGATTTACGAGAAGGTTGGTCGTGAATTAGGCGTTATTCAATAAGAAAAAGCTTCCTCATGGATGGGGAAGCCTTTTTTTGCATGATAGAAAGGAAAAAGTGAAGGATAGAATCGAAAAAGTGACCGATAGAAGCTTAAATCTAATTGATAGCGATCTAAAAATAGACAATCTCTTTATTTTGACCCAATTATTTTGCCTGCCTTGAGCTGTTGAATAGCTTGATCAGAAATATTTAATGCCTGTAAAATTTCTTCATTATGTTGTCCTAAAGTGGGTGCTGCACTTGTTAGCTGTCCAGGTGTTTGTGAAAACTTAGCTGGGAAGCCCAATGTTCTCATTGGTCCAGCAGTCGGATGCTCATAGGACAGTACCATGCCACGCTCTAGTATATGAGGGTCATTCAATGTTTGGTCATAAGAATAGATTGGACTAGATGGTACACCATGCTTATCTAATAGTTCGAGCCAGTAGATAGCCTTATGCTTAAGTAGCTCGCTTTCAATTTCTGCTTCCAGCTCCCTCACATGTTGGGCACGTGAATAGTTGGTAGCAAAGAGAGGATTGTCTAACCAATCAGGTCGATTGACAACCTTTGCCGCAAAAATCTCCCATAGCTTTTGATTGCCAGCACCTACTAGAATATAGTCATCCTGTGTTTTGAAACCTTGATAGGGCGCAGACACACGATGGGCGGTTCCTGTTCGCTCAGGTAACTCACCCTTTCCGAAGTAAGCAGCGGCCTCCCAAACAGTCCACGCAAGACCTGACTCCACTAAGGACACATCAATATATTGACCTTCACCACTACGAAGCTTATAAATATAGGCCATTAAAATCGATTGTAAGGCTGTTTGTGCAGCAGCAATATCATTCACCGCAAAGCCAACTTTTACAGGTCGTCCATCTGCTTCACCTGTCATATGCATTAAGCCACTCAGACCCTGAGCCATAATATCATAGCCACCCTTTTGACTATAAGGACCTGTTTGACCATAACCAGAAATAGAGCAGTAAATTAGGCCAGGATTGATGGCTTTTAATGTGTCATAATCAATACCAAGCTTTTTCGTGACACCTGGTCGATAATTTTCCACAAGTACATCAACAGATTGAATCAATTCTTTAAATAAAGTCAGTCCTTCAGTCGTTTTTAAATTGATGCAGACACCTTTTTTATTACGATTAACCATCATATACATATGACTTTCTTCATTAACGAATGGACCCATTGTACGGGTATCGTCTCCATTTGGGTATTTTTCAATTTTGATAACTTCTGCACCCATATCTGCTAATACCATGGTGCAATAGGGACCTGCTAAGACTTGTGATAAATCGATAACCTTTAATCCTTGTAATGCTTGTTTCATTTACCCTCAGTCCCATCCTGTTTGACTAATGTGATGTTGCGTAATCCTTTGACAGAGGTAGCACCGGCTAATGCGATAGAAACCTTTAATTCATCATAAAGATTGGTCATCACTTTTTCGACACCTTGTTGTCCCTCAAGGGCTAGTCCATAGACGAAAGGACGTCCAATTGCAACGGCATTCGCTCCTAAAGCAAGTGCTTTTAAGGCATCCATGCCACGATATATACCACTATCTAATATAATAGGAATTTGTCCATTCACAACTTTCACAATAGCAGGAAGGGCATCAAGTGAACCAATCACACCATCTAATTGACGGCCACCATGGTTTGATACAATAATGCCATCAATACCATTGTCGATAGCATGTTTTGCATCTTCAGGATGTAAAATTCCCTTCAATAATATAGGAAGGTTGGTACGTTTTTTTAGCTCTCGAACATGTTCCCAATTAAGTGTTGGGTGGAAGACATTTTGCAAGACACCTTGTACGTAGGACTCGAATGAATCATCAGGTAAAGTGGCTGTAAAAACGGGATCATTCATATAATTTCCTCTTGCATAGCCTAGCTTCAATGGTGAAAATTGATTGCGTACATCTTCTTCACGCCAGCCTAGCATTACGGTGTCGACAGTTAAAACGATCGCTTCAAATCCAGCTTCCTCCGCACGTGCAGCCATGCTAAAAGCAATTTCTTCATTAGTAGACCAATATAATTGAAACCATTTTGTTGCAGAAGGCGCAGCTTGAGCAACTTCTTCAAGAGCAAAAGTGGACACAGTGCTTTGTATATAAGGGATATTTAAAAACTGGGCGGCACGTGCAACGGCAAGCTCACCTTCATCGTGAACCATTCCGTTCATGCCCACAGGAGCAAAAAGCAAAGGAGTTGGATATGTTTTACCAAACAAATGAACCGATGTATCAACGTTTGACACATCATTTAAAAATCGGGGAACAATGGAATACTTCTCAAAAGCTGTACGATTATTGCGCAGTGTTTGTTCACCGCCAGCACCTGAACGGATGTAGCCAAAAGGGCCAGCTTCGATTTTTTCCGCTACGGCCTTTTCTAAATCTGCAAAGCAAATGGGGAAGGGGGCTTGTGCAGTTATATTTTTTAAGAGTAGATCGCCATCAGTTATGTTTGTCATCGTTACTACCTCACTTATTTATTGAAAATAGGCTTTCTTTTATTTAAAAAGGCTTGAATACCTTCGTTATAATCGTCTGAACTAAATGAATCCAAAACTAACTGTGCCAGCTCATCGTTTTCTTCAATTTCACCATCAACAATTGCTTGGATAATTTTTTTGATGCCTGCGTTTGCAATGGATGATTTACTTAATAAATGTTCAGCGAATTGCAATGTCGCCTCATCAATTTCCTCTGGGTCGTGTAGGGCCGTGATTAAACCAATATTTTTTCCTTCTTCAGCTGTAAAAATAGTAGCTGTGTACAAAATTTCCTTTGCCTTAGCGACACCAACAATATTGATGAGACGTTTCGTGCTTTCTAAATTATAGACAATACCTATGTTTGCAGCGGTAATGCCTAGCTTACTCTTAGGCGTTGCTATTCTAAAATCACAAGCATTTGCTAACTCTAAGCCACCACCAATTGCTAAGCCCTGAATCATAGCAATTGTCGGGTGTGGAAATTTATAGAGAGCATCGATCGCCTTTAGAGCCAATTCATTATAGGCTTTAGCATTGTCTGTAGCATAACGAACATCTAAAAACTCGCTAATATCTGCACCGGAAGAAAAGGCTACTTCATTGACACCGCGAACAATTAAAAGTTTGATGGAAGAATCTATACGGAGCAGCTCTAGTTGGTCTACTATGGCTTGAAACATTGCCCTTGATAAAGAATTCCGTTTATCCGGGCGGTTTAATACTAACGTTGCAATATAGCCATTTTTCTCTACATAAATTTCGTTTGTCATCTTCATTCTCCTCTTAATCTTTTTTCAACTTCGCGGCGAAGCGGTTACCAATGGATTGAATGCTCTGCACAAGGATGATTAAGATAAAGACAGTTGCATACATCACATCAACCTCATAGCGCAAATGACCATAACGGTAGGCAAGGTCACCTAAACCGCCAGCACCAACCATTCCTGCCATTGCTGTTGCACCAATTAATCCTATTGTGGCAATTGTTAAGCCTAAAATAATAGATGGTCGCGCTTCACGTAATAGGACATGCCAAATGATATGGCGACGTTTAATACCCATGGCTGTGTAGGCTTCTACTACTCCGGAATCCACTTCTAAAAGCGCAGATTCCATCAGCCGTGCAATATAAGGAGCTGTGTAAACAACTAGTGGAACGATTACACCTTTAACACCAATTGTTGTACCTACAATTAACTTGGTAAAAGGTAAGATGAAGAATAACAAAATGATAAATGGAACAGAGCGAACAATATTGATAAATAGATTAAAAAACTGATAGAAAAATTTATTTTCAAAGGATTGTCCTGGTCGTGTTAAAACGATTAATAACCCTAATGGAATGCCAATCAGAATGGAGAAAAATAATGAAATTCCGACCATTTGAAATGTTTCGATAATTGCTTTGCCAATAACATCTGACCAGTCTGTAAAGAAGCTTTGGATACTACTCATTGAACGCACCTCCTAATTCTTCCACTGCCACGCCATTTTCTGAAAAATACGTTAACGCCTTTTGGACAATCTGCGTTTCGCCATGTAAATGCACCACAATATTGCCGACAATACCGTTTTTTAATTCAATAATATTAGCTGTTAAAATATTTGGTTGCACATCATATACCTTAGTGACTTCTGCTAATAATGGCTTACCAGTACTTTCACCAAGGAATGTTAAACGGATTACACTTCCTGAAACATTTAATTGCTCAATAAGAGAAGGGGATAAATTACGTTGTGAAATTGTATTCAAAAACTTTCGCGTTGTAGGGTGCTTCGGTTTCGCAAAAAGTTCAATCGCTGTGCCAAATTCCACAACTTTCCCTGATTCTAGAACAGAAACCTCATCGCAAATTTTTTGAATTACATTCATTTCATGTGTGATGAGCAGAATCGTAATGCCTAATTCACGATTAATTTTTAACAACAATTCAAGAATGGCTTCCGTTGTCTCAGGATCAAGTGCACTTGTTGCTTCGTCACTAAGTAAAATCTCTGGTTCCTGTGCTAAGGCACGTGCAATAGCCACACGCTGTTTTTGACCACCTGAAAGTTGATTTGGGTAACTATCTAGTTTATCTGTTAAACCGACAATTTCAGCATACTTAGCTACTCGGTTTTTTACTTCCGCCTCTTTATAGCCTAGTAGCTTTAAGGGAACTGCAATATTATTGTAAACTGTTGCTGTTTTTAAGAGATTAAAGTGCTGGAAGATCATCCCGATTTTTTGGCGTGTTTGACGTAATTCGTGAAGAGAAAGGGTCGTAATGTCTACATTGTCTATCACTACTTTTCCTGCTGTAGGACGTTCTAGTAGATTAACGCAACGAATGAGTGTACTTTTACCAGCACCACTATAGCCGATTACACCATGAATTTGTCCCCTTTTTACGTGAAGGTTGATGCCATCCACAGCTTTTATGATGCCTTTTTTCGATTTAAATTCTTTTGAGATATTTTGTAATTGAATCATGCGATTGTTTGCTCCTTTCTCAACCTTCTAAAAAGCAAGAATCTGCTCGTCTTCCCATTGGGGAATTTCAGCAGATTCTTCGGCTTTATAGAAGCTTTCTGAACATATTACCAGCTAGGGATTACAGAACCTTTGAATTCCTCTTCGATGAATTGACGCACTTCGTCAGATTGGTAAGCCTCAACGAACTTTTTAATTGTTGGATCATTTTCATTTTCAGCACGTACAACAATATAGTTCACGTATGGAGAATCAGTAGATTCCAATAAAATAGAGTCATCTTTAGGGTTAATGCCAGCCTCTAGTGCAAAGTTTGTATTAATAGCTGCTACATCTACTTCACTAAGTTGTTTAGGAATTTGAGCTGCCTCTAATTCAATGAATTTTAAATTCTTTTTGTTTTCTTCTACATCACGGATCGAGGCTGTTAAGTCTGCACCCTCTTTTAACTTAATATAGCCAGCTTCCTGTAAAACAAAGAGGGCACGTGCTCCATTCGTTGGGTCATTTGGTAAGCCAAACGTTGCACCGTCAGGAATGTCATCAAAGGATTTATATTTTTCTGAGTAGATACCCATTGGATTTAAAATCGTCTTGCCCACTGGTACTAAATCTGTATCATGGTCTTTATTAAATGTATCTAGGAAAGGCTCGTGTTGATAGCTGTTCGCATCAAGATCACCTTCAGCTAAGGATGTATTAGGTAAAACATAGTCAGAAAATGATTTTAGTTCTACTTCTAGCCCATTTTCTTTTGCTACTTTAGCGGCTACTTCTGCAATTTGTTCGTGTGGACCAGAAGTGACGCCTACAACGATTTTCTTTTCATCAATTCCTTCAGCTTGGCTTTTACTATCTTCTTTAGAGCCACAGCCTGCTAAAGCTGCTACTAATGTTAAACTTGCTAAACCTACTAAAAATTTATTTTTCTTTTTCATGAAAATACCTCCAAGATTGTTTTTATCGGTTTTTTGAAAATAAAAAAACTCTCTTACAAATTAAGAGAGGCTCATGAAAAGATGTCCTCTCTTATCTATCAAACGAAGATCGTTTGCAGGATTTAGCACCTTCCTATAAAAAGGAGGTTGCCGAGCTTCATAGGGCCAGTCCCTCAGCTACTCTTGATAAGAGATTTATAATATTTTTTTGTAATTCCGATAGAACTAATATAATTTATAGGGTATAGTAAGTCAATAAATAATTTTTAAATTTTTTATATAATTATAATATTTCGACGCAAAAGAGGGATAACAATGTCTGTAAGAGTTAATTATGGTATAGGTTCATTTGGTAAGGTTATTAGTGCTCGTTTTCTAACGGGAACAGATATCATTGAAGGGATTGAAGCGCTTTGCGAAGAGAATAGCATAGAGTCAGCAACAATTGTAAGCTGTATTGGCAGCTTTCAAAAAAGCAGCTTTGTTTATTTAGTGCCAGATGCAACAGCTCAAATTCAAGTTCGTTTTAGTGATGTGATTGAAAAAGAGGGACCATTAGAATTTATTCAAGGTTCAGGTGTGGTGTGTAAGCGAGATGGTGGATATGAGACACATTTCCATGGTTCTATGAGCGATCAATGGGGTGTTGTATCAGGTGGGCATTTAATAAAAGGGGGCAACCCTGTTATTACTGCTGACATCGTGTTGGCAGAGGTACAAGGGATTCAACATATTCGAAAATGGGATGATGAAACAGGTCATGTTCAATTTTATCCATTAGAAAATGGTTTAGGGCAACCAAGGAAAATTGAAAAATAGTAATAATCCTGTAGCTAGGGATAGCTACAGGATACGACGTCATTATCTTTTAAACAATTGTAATTGCTCGATTCTATGGATTGCTTCACGTAAGCGCTCCTCACTAACCAGCAATCCTACGCGTACATAGCCTTCACCATATTGACCGAAGCCATTACCTGCTGCTACAGCGATATCAGCTTTTTCGAGCAAAAGATCAGCAAACTGTTCACTTGTATAGCCTAGTGGTACAGGGAGCCATGCGAAGAAGGAGCCTTTTGGAGCCGTAACATGCCAGCCAATTCTTCGAGCTTCTTCAATGAGTACATTGCGGCGACGCTCATAAGTAGCTCGTAGTTCATCCGCACATTGTTGGGAAGCCGTCAGTGCTACTGCTGCGGCTTGTTGAATGGCAGGGAATTGACTACAAAACAGATGATCCTGAATTAGATTAATAGCAGCAATAATCTCGGCATTCCCTACAGCGAAGCCTATACGCCAGCCAGCCATATTATAGGTTTTCGATAATGTATACATTTCAACTCCTACTTCTTTTGCACCCTTTGCTTGAAGGAAGCTAACTGGTTTATTACCGTCAAATCCTATTGCCCCATAAGCAAAATCATGTGATACGATAATATTGTGCTCCTTCGCAAAGCGAACGGTCTCTTCAAAAAACGCAAGTGATGCTGTACCACCTGTAGGGTTGTTCGGGTAATTTAAGTAAAGAAGCTTTGCTTTTTCTTTCACTTCATCAGGTAATGCATGATAATCAGGTAAGAAATCATTTTCAGCAAAAAGGGGCATTACTTCAAAATTGACGTCTCCTAGTACAACACCTGATAGGTAATCTGGATAGCCAGGATCTGGTAAGAGCATCGTGTCACCAGGGTTTAACACAGCTAAAGGTAGCTCAACTAGACCAATTTTTGTTCCACCAAGAATCGCTACCTCTGTATCTGGATTTAGTTCTACCTGATATTCACGTTGATAAAAGTCCGCAGCAGCTTGGCGTAATTCAGCGAGACCTCTAAAAGGTGAATATTTGTGGTTTTGAGGATTTTCAGCTGCTTCCTGTAATGCTTGAATGATGTGAATAGGCGTTGGCTGATCGGGATTTCCTTGCCCAAGGTTAATGACATCACGCCCTTCTTCTAGAGCCGAGTTTACTTTTTGAACAAGTGCTGCAAAAAATTGAGTGGGTAGTTGCTGTAGTTTTTTAGAGAATTCCATGCATGATCACCTTTTTCAGAATATAATAATTATTATTGAAGAATATGAAGCAAATAGTATTACTTTTTCTGTTAATTGTCTAGAGGAGGAATAGAGATGAAAATCGGTTGTATTCAATTAAATGTTGGCTTTGGCAAAGTTGAAGAAAATTTTGAACGTGCCGAGGATAAGATTCGTGAAGCTGCAAAAAATGGGGCAGAAATCATAGTGTTACCTGAAATGTGGAATACAGGCTATGCTTTAGAGAAACTGCCTGAGCTAGCAGATATCAATGGTGAGCGGACAAAGGCCTTTTTGGCTAAACTTGCTAAGGAACTTGATGTACATATTGTAGGGGGCTCTGTTTCAACAAAGAAAGGCGATAAATTTTATAATACGATGTATACCTTTGATCGTAATGGAGAACTTGTTGGGGAATATAGCAAGGCACATCTTTTCCGTTTAATGGACGAGCATCTTTACTTGGAAGCAGGGGATGAAATGAATCGTTTTGCTTTAGATGATATTGAAGCTGCTGGTGTCATTTGCTATGATATTCGCTTCCCAGAATGGTTACGTGCACATGCATTACAAGGAGCAAAGGTATTATTTGTACCAGCGCAGTGGCCAACTCCAAGGATTGACCATTGGAAAACGTTGCTACAGGCTCGTGCAATTGAAAATCAATGCTTTGTCATTGCAGTTAATCGTATTTCGAAAAAGGTAGAAAATTTTAATGGGCAGTCTATGATTATTCAGCCTTGGGGAGAAGTATTATGGGTAGGTGCTGAGGACGAGGAAGTAGCAGTGATCGATGTAGACTTTTCTATTGTCGATGAAGTACGTGGAAGAATTCCTGTTTACGATGATCGTAGACCTGGATTGTATCACGATGTAGTTGTGAAAGGGTAATAAAGGGCACGCTTAGGAGGGGAGTTAACCTTTTAAGCGTGCCAACTTTTTTCTAGCTCTTATCCTCGATTAATGAATTGGCTAGTAGCATAAATTCAAGTGTAATGCGGTTATGCCCGTTCATAAAATTTTTACCAAGTAAACTTTCAAGCTTTTTTAAGCGGTGATAGAGTGTTTGACGAACAATAAACAATTGATTCGCTGTTTGCTGTTTAGAGCCATTTGTTTGTAAATACACCTGCAATGTTTCGAGAAGCTTACTATTATATTTTTCATCGTATTCAATAACGGGCTGTAAATAGTCATAAATCACTTCCTGTAAATCCACCTGCATTTGTAATTTATAGATTAAATGATATAAATGCAGATCATCGTAAAAGAACGAGGACGTTTGTACTTTTCGACAAATATATAAGGTTTCTAGTGCAGTTTGATAGCTTTTAGGAATTTCATCTACATCACAAACAACCTTCCCAATAGCTATCTGATAACCTTGTGCCTGCTGCTTTTTATAAAATTCAGTTTTGACCAAAGAGGAAAACATGTTGTTTAGCATATCACGAATGGCTTTACTATCTTTTGTATGCAGTAAAATAAAAATAACATAGCTTTTTCTTTCAAATAAAAATGGAATAAAGCCATGTTGCTCAAAGAGATTACGATAATAAAGCTTACTATAGACTACATCCTCCTGTGCCTTTGTCAACGTATTAGGAGAAGCCAAAATAAAGACAGTGCCACTGGATTGTGTATAGTTAGTATAATGTGTAACGATAAATTTATAGATTTCCTCCTTAGATAGTTTTTGATCAATCCAATCAGCTAAAATCGAAGCATCCTCAATATTCTTTTTTTCCTCAATATAGAACTCTCGCATTAAAAGCTGTGCCAACGCTGTTGCCGTGCGATCTAATATTAATAATTCAAATTCGGAGAAAAGCCCATCTTCTCGATAAATTGATAACTCGGCATAATGTTGATCAAATAGAAAAATAGGCTCATGTTTAAATTGCTGAGACGATGTATTCAATGTTAGGAATTGCTGCCGCTTTTTATGAGCCATATTCGGGAAAAAGACAGGTTCTCTTCCCTTAATGGAAAACATAATTTGTATTTTTAATTCATTATACATATTTTGTAAAATATCGTCCGTGTTTTGTCCCAATACTGCATTTTTGTTCAATGTTTGTGAGTAAGCTTCTAGTGAAGAAATCAATAGATATTGCTGATTGATAATTTGACTATGTAAATCCTGTGTAATACGAACAAAAGGAACTGCTTCATGGAAAACAATAATAGGAAACTGGTGGCGGTTGGCAAGTGTTAAAATCGCTTCAGGTACTGCTTGAATAGAGGTGCCATATTCAATACAAAGTGCTGCACAATTTTTTTGAATGATGGCTTCTATAAAGGACACAAAGTCCTCAATACTATGTTGGAGACTAAGCCCTGTAGTTAATACTAACTCTTCACCAACTAAAAAATTATCAACATGTATGATTTCTAGTACATGTGCCCATTTAACGCTCCTTGTTAATCCCTCATGACCTGCAACTACCTCTGCATTTTGAAAATATTTATTCTGTAAAACGTCTAGTACTTTTAGTTGAAATGGGCTCATTTTTGCCCCTCCTTTTGACATGCGTGTCAGCGGTTAGAATTCAAAAATTTCTGCTTGGTGCTGAGAATTTACTCATAAAATCGTTTAAAAATTATTTTAAGAATATTTAGTCTATTTTACATTATGTATAAAACAAAAGTATAGAATTTTACAGTTTGTCTATTACTTCAACGTTATGAAAGATGTAAGATTTTTGTAAGCGATCAAGCAATCTACTAAAAGAGGTGACAGATATGGGGCAACAAACGCATTTACAAAGAGGATTAAAGAAGCGGCATATGACGATGATTGCGATTGCCGGTGTAATCGGTGCTGGACTATTTATGGGGAGTGGCTCGGTCATTAATCTAGCTGGTCCAGGGGCAATTTTATCGTATATATTTGCAGGAATTATCGTTGTATTAGTTATGCGTATGCTAGGTGAGATGGCGGCAGTCAATCCAACGAGTGGATCGTTTGCTCACTATGCACATGAAGCCATTGGTCCGTGGGCAGGTTTTATGATTGGATGGTTGTACTGGTTTTTTTGGGTGATTGCCATTGCTTTAGAGGCAACAGCAGCAGCTGCCATTATTCAATATTGGTACGATGGGATTCCTTTATGGCTTTTAAGTCTGTTATTAACTGTAGCACTTACATTAACAAATGTTCTTTCTGTCAAAGCTTTTGGTGAGTTTGAGTATTGGTTCTCTCTTATTAAGGTTGCAAGTATAGTCGTTTTTCTAGGTCTTGGTGCTTTTATTATCTTTGGTATTGCTCCAAACTTTAATGCTGTTGGTATGACCAATTTAGTTGAACAGGGTGGTTTTTTACCAAATGGTTTTGGCGCTGTTCTAATGGGTGTCGTTATCGTTATTTTTTCATTTATGGGGACAGAAATCGTTGCGATTGCTGCTGGTGAATCGGATGAACCGTTAGCCGCTGTCACAAAAGCTACCAATTCTATTACTTGGCGTATTTTAATTTTCTATGTAGGCTCTATTGCAGTTGTAGTGACGCTATTGCCTTGGCATTCCTCAGATATTTTAACAAGTCCTTATGTAGCGGTACTTGATTATATTGGTATTCCTGCAGCCGCACAAATTATGAATTTTGTTGTTTTAACTGCTGTATTATCATGCCTAAATTCAGCACTATATGCTACATCAAGAATGGTATTTTCTTTAGCGGAAAAAGGAGAAGCACCAAAGGCATTTTTAAAATTAAATAAAAATGGTGCACCTGTTAATGCCATACTTGCCGCAACATTTTTCTCATATATTGCGGTCATTATGAACTATGTGTCGCCAGATAAAGTATTTATGTTTTTATTAAGTTCTTGTAGTGCTATTACGTTGATTCTTTATTTAATCATTGCCTTTTCACAGTTAAGAATGCGACGGAAGATTGAGCAAGAAAATCCAGAGCTATTAAAGGTGAAAATGTGGCTATTTCCATATTTAACATATTTAACAATAGTAGCAACAACAGCATTACTCATTGCGATGTTCTTTATAGAGTCTATGCGCTCACAAATTTTATTTACATGCGTTATTGTGGCCATTGTGATGATTTTCTATATGCTGACTCAAAAGAAAAAGGTGATCAAACAAGCCGATGAATCAAGTTCCCTTTTCACAAAAGACAAGTTTGATTTTGAACAATAAGACGAAAAAAAGGAGTGGTCAATTATGACAGTTCAACAAGAAATGAAAACGCTAACACATTTTATCAAAGGAGAAGAGGTAGCAGGTACAAGTAACAGATTCTCTGAAGTATATAATCCGTCAACAGGTGAGGTTATTGCAAGAGTACCCCTTGCTTCAAGAGCCGAGGTAAAGCATGCTATTCAGTTAGCTAAGGAAGCCTTTCCAGCATGGAAAAAAACATCAATTGGGAAGCGGGTAGAAGTGCTACATCGTTTCCGTCAGCTGTTAGTAGAAAGACAGGAAGAACTTATCAATGTGATTTGCCAAGAAAGTGGAAAAACTAAGGAAGATGCCAAAGGTGAAATTGTTCGTGGTATTGAATCTGTGGATATGGCGATCAGTGCCCCCCAATTGCTAAAAGGAGAGTATTCCGTCAATGTAGGTGGAAATATTAATGCTTTTTCTGCCAAATCGCCTCTTGGTGTAGTAGCAACCATTGCACCATTTAATTTCCCTGTTATGGTACCACTGGCTATTACAAGTATGGCTGTTGCGGTAGGAAATGCAGTTATTCTAAAGCCATCTGAACGTGTACCTATTTCAGCATTATATTTGAGCCAATTATGGAAAGAGGCAGGTCTACCAGACGGTATTTGGACAGTGGTTAATGGAGATAAAGAGGCAGTCGATGAACTATTAGAAAATAAAGAGATTCAAGCAATTTCATTTGTTGGCTCAACGCCTGTTGCTGAATATATCTATCAAACTGGGACAAAGCACAATAAACGAGTCGCTGCATTTGGTGGTGGAAAGAACTTTATGATTGTTATGCCTGATGCCAATTTAGAACAGACAGCAAATGCCTTTTTAGGAGCAGCATATGGCGCAGCATCTCAGCGTTGCATGGCTATTTCTGGTGCACTCATTGTAGGGAAGGATACGGAGCAACGATTTACGGAAATATTGAAAAATAAAATTTCCGAACTAAAGGTAGGGCCTTATACAGAGCAAGACGTCGATTTTGGTCCTGTTATCACTAAACAATCAAAGGAAACGATTATACGTTATATCGATGGGGCAGTCAGTGAAGGAGCGAATCTTGTCATCGACGGAAGAAATCCAAAAGTATGTGAATCGTCAAATGGTTTTTATCTTGGTCCTACATTACTTAATCATGTCACACCAGAAATGACGATCTTCAAAGAGGAGGTCTTTGGTCCAGCACGTATTGTAGTAGGGGTTGATTCACTACAAGAGGCTATTGATTTAATAAATGATCATGAGCTTGGCAATGGTGTCACAATGTTTACAAGCAGTGGTGCGGCGGCGCGTAAATTCCAAGAAGAAATAGAGGTGGGTATGGTAGGGGTAAATGTGCCAATCCCAATCCCAGTTGGCTATCATAACTTTGGTGGGTGGAAACGCTCTAAGTTTGGTGAAGGGCATATGTTTGGTCCAGATCAGGCGAGGTTCTTTACAAAGGCAAAAACGATTTCTGAACGTTGGCCCGATGAGACAGAGGATACAGCAAGCTCCTTTGCGTTCCCAAGTAATAACGATGCGAAAAACTAAAATAATAATGAGGGGTGTTTGGCGATGACGCAGATCAATCTTAAAAGTGATGTATTAGCAAAGGATGAGCAATATGTATGGCATTCGATGAAACCCTATAATCCACAAGCCACGTATGTAGTAGAGAAATCTGATGGTGCAAGAATTACTGATACAGATGGTGTGGAATATATTGATGCGATGGCTGGGCTATGGTGTGTCAATGTTGGCTATGGTCGTAAAGAATTAGCGGATGCAGCCCATGAACAAATGATGAAAAATGCTTATGCACCTTTATCTCAGGGACATCTACCAGCCGTGGAACTAGCCGAAAAACTTAATGAAATGCTTGGTGGAGATTATGTTATTTTCTTCTCTAACAGTGGTTCAGAAGCGAATGAAACAGCTTTTAAAATAGCTCGACAATACCATCAGCAAAAAGGACAAAGCTCGCGCTATAAAATCGTCTCTCGCTACCGTGCTTATCATGGGAATTCCTTCGGCGCATTAGCGGCAACAGGGCAGGCGGAGCGTAAATATAAATATGAGCCTCTATCACCTGGCTTTATCCATGTTGCACCACCTGATCAATATCGTGAGCATGAAAGTGAGACTATTGCGCCATTAGATTTAGCGAGTGTAAAGGCCGTAGACAAAACGATGACCTGGGAGCTGAGCGATACAATTGCAGCAATGATCTTAGAGCCTATTATTACAGGTGGGGGTGTCATTATGCCTCCAGAAAACTATTTAAAAGGTATTGAAGAAGTATGCAAAAAACACGGCGCTTTAATGATTGTGGATGAGGTTATTTGTGGCTTTGGTCGTACAGGGAAGCCATTTGGATTTATGAATTATGGTGTAAAGCCTGATATTATTACAATGGCCAAAGGAATTACAAGTGCCTATTTACCATTATCAGCTACAGCGGTAAAGCGTGAAATATATGAGGCGTTTACTGGATCAGATGCATACGGCTATTTCCGCCATGTAAATACATTCGGTGGCTCACCGGTGGCATGTGCAGTCGCATTAAAAAATATTGAGATTCTTGAGCAAGAGGCTTTATTTGACCGTTCCAAGGAAATTGGTGCAGCAACACTAAAAACACTGCAACAAGAATTACAGCCTCACCCAAATGTAGGAGATGTACGAGGCAAAGGCTTATTGATTGGAATTGAATTAGTGGTAGATAAAGTTTCGAAAGAACCTTTACCTGTGGAGAAAGTGAATGCTGTCATTGCAGCATGTAAAGGGCAAGGGGTCATCATTGGGAAAAATGGAGCTACTGTAGCAGGGTTTAATAATGTCTTAACGTTATCACCACCACTTAATATTGCACAAGAAGATCTTGACCGCATACTAAATGTGGTTGTGAATAGTATAAATACGCTATAGCAACTATTCATGTAGGTTCTAAAAGCCATGTAATAAGGGCTTTTAGAACTTTTATTATTGGCCTTTGAGGCAACAAAAATTCTAGGGATAATTATTATAGTTCTATAAAAATAATTATAAAATTCTGAAATTTATTTAAAAAATAGTGGAAATAATAGATTTCATAGTTTATAGTTGTTAAAAAAATAATTAATTTTCTGATAATAAAAATGTCCTGAGAGGGAATATTTTTTTAATCATTTATTTTCAGCAGTGGAATAAATACACCTTGTATTTTGAACTATACTTTCTGATTAAAAGCAATTGTGATAGTTGAGGGAGCAATTTTTCCTGAATTGAATTGTCTAATCGTAAGAAAATATAGTTTATTTTTTGCCTATTTATTTTCATCAGTGGAGAAAATAAATATTTTTTGGTAATTATATTTCTTAATTTAAGTTTTAAGAAATATTCTTATAGATTTTTACAAAGGGAGTAGATGAGATGAATTATGTTAAAAAATTGGTTTTTGTAATTCTATGTACGTTGCTTTTAGCAGCATGCGCAGAGAAAGACAATTCTAACGCATCAAATACTGGGGACAAGTCTACTACAGATTCAGGTACAGCTAGTTCAAAAAATGAACTTGTTATCGCTGTAAATGAAAACTTTATTTCAATGGATCCACATAACACAGGGGATACGAATTCGAGTTCTGTACAGGAGACAATGCTAGAAGGATTGTTAGGCTTTAATGCAGATGGTCAAATTATTAAGGTTCTAGCAGATGACTATTCAATTAGTGAAGACGCGCTAGTCTATACATTCAAACTTAAAGAAGGGGTTACTTTCCATGACGGGGAGCAGTTTAATGCTGAAGCTGTAAAGGTCAACATTGAACGAATCATGAATGATGAAAGTTTACGTTTATATTCTCGTGGTTTTAGCTTAATCAGCGATGTTGAAATCCTAGGCGACTATGAAATTAAAGTTACTTTAAAAGAACCATATGGACCAATGATTACACGTTTCGGAGTTGCCAAAATGATTAGTCCAAAAATGATTAAAGAAAATTCAGCAGACATACCTAAAAAACCTGTTGGTACAGGACCATATAAATTTGTTGAATGGGTACAAGGAGACCATTTAACAATTGAAAACTTTGATGGCTATTGGGATGGTGGAGAACGTGTTGCTAAAATCACCTATAAACCAGTGCCAGAAAACGGCTCGCGCGTAGCGATGCTAAAAGCGGGCGATGCTCAGGTTATCTATCCAGTGCCAGCACAAAATATTGATGAGCTTTCTAATAGTAAAGATGTAGAGGTAAATAAGGTTCCTTCTACAATTGCACATTACGTTTCATTAAATACCTATAAAAAACCTTTGGATGATATTAAAGTTCGACAAGCCTTTAACTACGCCGTGGACAAGGATGCTTATTTAAAAGTGGTGAATGCAGGGCTTGGTTTACCATTAGACTCTATTATTCCTTCCAAAACCGTTTATTATAAGCAGCAAAAAATGTATGAACACAATATTGAAAAGGCAAAAGAATTATTGGCTGAGGCAGGCTATCCAGATGGCTTCGATATTGAAATCTGGGGGAACACAAACTCGGATACGATGAAAGGTATGCAGTTTATTCAACAACAGTTAGGTCAAATCGGTGTAAAAGTAGAAATTAAATCGATGGAAGAAGGAACTTTATCAGACGAAATCTATGGTGCACAAACACCAGATGATGCGAAATTACAAATGTGGTATGTGAGTTGGTCAGCGTATGCTTCGGATATAACGAACGCAACAAAGCCTCTTTTCCATAGCGTATCATTCCCACCGAATGGTGCAAATACAGCTTACTATCATAACACGGAGGCAGATCAATTAATGGATGAAGCTAACTCCATTTCAGATGTAGATCGCCAAGCTGAATTATATGAAAAATTACAGGAAATCGTTTATCAAGATACACCTTGGATTTTCTTAGGGGTAGATGAAGTTGTATATGGTGTACGTTCAAATGTGAGCGGTGTGCTAGTAAACCCTACAGGTGGACTTGATGTGAAGAATGCCAAAGTGGAGTAATGAACAGTAAAAGGAATTGATGTTCGTCAATTCCTTTTCTACAAAAATAGAAAGGAGGAAGGCCACATGTGGAAGTATATAGCAAGAAGAACTGTTGAAATGATACCGATATTAATTGTCATTTCTATATTAACATTCTTATTTATTCATTTCATACCAGGTGACCCTGCAAGATTAGTAGCTGGTAAGGATGCCACGCTAGAAGATGTTGAAAATGTACGCCATGAGTTAGGTTTAGATAAACCCATTCTTAAACAATACATGGATTATATGAAAAATCTTGTGACGGGTGAGCTTGGAACATCTTTAACAACAGGACTACCTGTCATAGATATGTTTAAAACAAGGTTTATGCCTTCTCTTCATCTTACTTTCCTTTCCATGTTTTGGGCTACATTAATGGGTTTGGTGATTGGTGTTCTTTCTGCCATCAATAAAAACAAATGGCCTGATTATTTTGGTATGGTAACGGCTGTTTCTGGCATCTCAATTCCAGGATTTTGGTTGGGCTTATTATTAATTCAATTATTTTCAGTGCAGCTAGGGCTATTTCCGACAGGTGGATTAGATGGCTTTTCTAGTTATATTTTGCCCTCCTTGACTTTAGGGGCTGGCATTATGTCAATGATTGCGCGATTTACTCGTTCTTCCATGCTTGAAACGTTACAAGCAGATTTTATAAGAACAGGGAGAGCAAAAGGATTGAAAGAACACTCCGTTATTGTTACCCATGCTTTAAGAAATTCCTTGATTTCTGTGGTAACAGTAGCAGGTCTGCAATTCGGATTTCTCTTAGGAGGATCGGTGGTAGTGGAGACAGTCTTTAGTTTTCCAGGAATGGGACGACTTTTAATTGATTCGATTGCCTTTCGAGATTATCCCGTCATTCAGTCTGCACTGCTGTTATTTGCATTTGAATTTATTTTAGTAAATTTAATCGTTGATGTGCTTTATACCGTGTTAAATCCAAAAATCCAATTAAATTCTTAAGGGAGGGAACAAAATGACTTCACCAACTACTGTGCAAAATAGCCAAGTGCAAAATACACAAAGAAAATACTCTCCTCTTAAAGAATTTTGGAAGTCTTTTAAAAAACAAAAGGCTGCTTTGGTAGCAAGTATCTTTATAGGATTGTTAATTGTAATCGCTATTATTGGCCCTTATATCGCACCTTACGATCCTTTTGAACCGAATTATAATGCTTTATTAGAGGGACCAAGTGCAAGTCATTTGGCAGGAACGGACGAGTATGGTCGAGATATTTTTAGTCGTTTAATAGTAGGCGCAAAAATATCCTTAATGGTGAGTTTCAGTGCCGTATTTTTAGGCTTAATACTAGGAACTATTTTAGGTTTAATTAGCGGTTACTTCGGTGGGTGGGTTGACAAAATCATCATGCGTAGCTGTGATGTGTTGTTTTCATTCCCTGATTTATTATTAGCGATTGCCATTGTAGCCTTATTGGGCCCTGGTATTAATAATGTCATCATTGCTGTGATGATCTTTAGTGTGCCATCTTTTGCTCGTTTAGTCAGAGGTGCTACATTGAATGCGAAGGAGAATGTCTATGTAGAAGCAGCACAATCTATGGGAGCATCGCATGTTAGAGTGCTGTGGAAACATATTTTCCCTGAAACAATTAGTGAGTTAATCATTTTTGTCACAATGCGTATAGGGACAGCCATTTTAGCAGCTTCTGGTTTAAGTTTTTTAGGCTTAGGTGCAAGCCCTGAAATGCCTGAGTGGGGAGTAATGCTAAGTAGTGGGCGCGACTATTTAGGGACATCTTCGCATGTAGTCATCATGCCAGGTATTGCCATATTTTTAACCGTACTAGCATTTAACTTAATAGGTGATGGATTACGAGATGTGTTAGATCCAAAAATAAAAAATAATTAAGGAGAATGCCTATGCCAGAACATGTATTGCGAGTAATTGACTTAGAAACGTCCTTTACGCGTGATAATAAGGAAATCAAAATTTTAAGAGGTGTCAATTTTTCCATCCGTAAAGGAGAGATAGTAGGCTTAGTGGGAGAATCGGGCAGTGGAAAAAGCTTAACATCGTTATCCATCATGCGATTATTTCACGGTACTACAGGCAAAATCGTCAATGGCTCTATTCATTTTAATGGACATGACTTGACGAAAATGTCCGAATCAGAAATTCGGAAGATTCGTGGCAAGCAAATGGCCATGATTTTTCAAGAGCCCATGACTTCTTTAAATCCTGTCTTAAAAATAGGCAAGCAGTTAATGGAAGCAATTGAGATGCATTTGAAGCTGCCGAAAAACGAAAGTAAGCATCATGCAATCCAAATGTTAAAAAGCGTGGGCATAGGAAGAGCCGAGGAAATCATTTATGAATATCCACATCAGCTCTCAGGAGGAATGCGCCAACGGGTAATGATTGCAATGGCTATGGCCTGCCACCCTAATTTACTTATTGCCGACGAACCAACCACTGCGCTTGATGTCACGATACAAGCTCAAATTTTAGAGCTAATGAAAAAGCTAAAGGAAGAAAATGAGACAGCTATTTTATTAATTACACATGATTTAGGTGTTGTGGCGGAAATGTGCGATAGGGTAGTGGTCATGTATGCAGGGCAGGTTGTAGAGGAAGCAGATGTCTTTGAATTATTTGCTAGCCCCAAGCATCCCTATACAAAAGGTTTAATTGCATCTGTACCGAAAATTGGTGATAACAAAGAAGTATTAGATTCTATCAATGGTCAAGTACCATCCCCACAAAATATGCCGAATGGTTGTAAATTTGCTCCACGTTGTAATCAAGCGATGTCTATATGCCATCAGGAGAGTCCACCGACAGTAAAAATTTCGGCTACACGCCAATGTAGCTGCTGGCTATATGTGAAAAAGGATGTGGAAGTAAATGCCTAACAGTATATTAAAAGTGGAGAATTTAAAAAAGAGCTTTCAAATAGCCGGAGGGTTATTTCAAAAAAAGCAATATGTTAACGCAGTTATAGATGTCTCCTTTGAAATAGAAGAAGGTACGACATTTAGTTTAGTTGGGGAAAGTGGTTGTGGGAAATCTACTACGGGCAGATTAATTACTAGATTGATAGCACCAACGAATGGAAGTATCGTTGTGGATGGGAAAGAAGTAGCTACTGCAAAGCCATCTGAATTAAGGCACTTAAGGCAAACTGTTCAAATGATTTTTCAAGATCCATATGCCTCATTGAATCCAAGAATGAAGGTCAAGGAGCTTGTTGGAGAGCCTTTAGAAATTCATACAAAACTTTCGAAAGCAGAGCGTGAAAAACTAGTGCTTGAAATGCTGGAAGTCGTTGGATTAAATGCTGAACATGCTGATCGCTATGCACATGAGTTCAGTGGTGGACAAAGACAGCGTTTGGGTATTGCCCGTGCTTTAATAACAAAACCAAAATTAATTATTGCTGATGAGCCTGTGTCTGCGTTGGATGTATCTATACAGTCACAAATATTGAATCTATTAAAGCAATTGCAGCAAGAATATAAAATATCTTATCTCTTTATTTCTCACGATTTAAGTGTTGTAGAACATATTAGCCATTATATTGGGGTTATGTATTTAGGATCCATTGTAGAAATTGGGCGTAAAGAAACCATATTTAATGAACCAAAGCATCCCTATACACAAGCGCTCATTGCTTCCGTACCGATTGCAGACCCAACATTACGAAAAAAGAAGATCGTTTTAACTGGTGATATTCCAAATCCTAAAAATCCACCGAGTGGTTGTACCTTCCACACAAGGTGCCCCTTTGCATCAGATATATGTAAGCAAGCTATACCAGAAATGAGGAAAATTAACGAAGAGCAAAGTGTTGCATGTCACTTTGTTAACTAATGGAGAGGATGTTTATAAATGAAAATAGGGTTAAGCACATACAGCATGGTTAAAAAAATGAGACAGGGAGAGATGGATGTTCTAGATGTTTTACAATGGGTAGCAGACAACGGTGGTCAGCATGTAGAATTAGTGCCCTATGAATTTACGGTTGTAGATAACTATGAACTTGCAACTGAAATTAAAGATAAAGCAGCAGAGCTAGGATTAGAGTTATCCGCCTATTCGTTACCAGCTAACTTTATTCAGGATACGGAGGAAGCTTTTTTAGAAGAAGTTGAACGTTTAAAGAAACATATTGATGTAGTACATCATATGGGTATTCACATTATGCGCCATGACGTTACTCTCTTTACCTTACCAAAGGAGCAAACATCCATTCATTATTACAACGAGCATTTTGAAGAAATGGTTAGAGGCTGTCAGTTAATTGCAGATTACGCAAAACAATTTAATATTACGACAACGATTGAAAATCATGGCTTTAATGTTCAAACAAGTGATCGTGTACAACAATTAATTCATGCGGTAAACAGAGACAACTTTAAAACAACTTTAGATATCGGCAATTTTTTATGTATTGATGAAGAGCCTCTCATTGGTGTTATGAAAAACATTCCTTATGCCGCTACAGTGCATTTCAAAGATTTTTATATTCGTCCTTATTATGAAAATCCAGGTGAGGGCGAGTGGTTCCGTACAGTTCATAACAACTACATCAGAGGTGCTATTGTCGGGCATGGTGATATAAATATTCGAGAAATTATTAAACTCGTAAAAGGCAGTGGATATGATGGCTATCTTACTATTGAGTTTGAAGGGATGGAAGATTGCCAAGTTGGTTCAAAAATAGGGATGGATAATGTACGTCGTTTATGGAATGAATGCAAGCTCTAAAGGAGGAAAGCACATGGATAAATTAAAAGTTTGTGTCATTGGCACAGGTTCTATTTCAGATTTTCACTTAGGTTCCTATACGAATAATCCATACGTTGAATTATATGGCGTGTATGATGCTTCCATTGAACGAGGCAAAGCAAAAGCAGCCCAATTTGGAGCAACACATGTTTTTTCTTCAAAAGAAGAGCTATTCGCAGATAAAAATGTGGATGCTGTCAGTATTTGTACATGGAATAATACGCATGCAGAATTGGCGATTTTTGCTTTGGAAAATGACTTACATGTTCTAATAGAAAAGCCGCTATCTATGACTTATGCAGAGGCTCTAAATATCCAAAAGGTTGCAGAAAAGCATCAGAAAGTATTTCAAGTGGGCTATGTAAGACGATTTGCAACAAATACCAAAGTACTGAAAAGCTTCATCGACGATAACAAATTGGGCGATATTTATTATGCCAAAGCTTCCTGCCTAAGAAGATTAGGGAATCCAGGAGGCTGGTTTGCCGAAATTGATAAGTCTGGCGGCGGACCTTTAATTGATCTAGGGGTACATGTAATTGATATATGCTGGTACTTAATGGGTAGACCAAAGGTGAAACGTATAACAGGTCATACTTACAATCAATTAGGAAATCGAAATCATATAGAAAATTTATCCTTCTATAAGGCTGCAGACTATGATGCAACGAAAAACACAGTAGAAGACTTAGCAAATGCCCTCATTACATTTGAGAATGGAGCATCGCTAATGGTAGACGTTTCCTATACACTACATGCTTTAAAAGATGAAATAAGTATTAAGCTATATGGCACGAACGGTGGAGCAGAGCTAGAGCCTGAATTAAAAATTGTAAGTGAAGAGCATAATACAATTTTAAATATTCATCCTCAAATTAACGATCTAACTTTTGATTTTGCAACTGCCTTTCAAAATGAAATTAATTCATTTGTTGATTGTTGCCTTCATCATTATGATTCAGTTGCACCTGTGGAGGATGGGGTAGAAATTATGAAAATCTTAGAAGGCATTTATATTTCTGCAACTGAAGGAAAGGAGGTTGTTTATTAGAATGGTGAAATTGGATAATAAAATCGGTGTGATAGTAGACAGCTTTCGTTTACCTATTCGTGAAGGTTTGTTAAAGGCGAAAGAAGTTGGGGCACAGGGGGTACAAATGTATGCCGTTTCAGGTGAGTTGGACCCCGATAACCTAAATGTTGAACAAAGAGCAGAATTGAAGGCATATATTTTAGGGTTAGGTCTAGAAATCTCCGCCTTATGTGGAGATTTAGGAGGACATGGCTTCCAAGATAAAGCAGAAAATGCCTGGAAAATCAAGAAATCGAAAGAAATACTGCAATTAGCCAAGGACCTAGGAACATCCATTGTTACAACCCATATCGGTATTATTCCTGAAGATGAAAATGACCCAATCTATCAAACAATGCTGGAAGCTTGTGAAGAATTAGGACAATATGCTACATCATTAGATGCTTATTTTGCGATTGAAACAGGGCCAGAAACGAGTAAAACATTAAAAGAGTTTTTAGATAAGCTATCAACGAACGGTGTATCGGTTAATTTTGATCCAGCCAATATGGTGATGGTAACAAAAGATGATCCTGTAGCTGGAGTCAAACTATTAAAGAAATATATTGTACATACACATGTAAAGGATGGTATTCAACTGCAGTCAACGAATCCTAAAGATGTGTACGGGTACTTAGGATACGATTCTGGAACATCTCATGATAAAATAGAAGAAATGGTGGAAAATGGAGAGTTTTTCAGAGAACTTCCATTAGGTCATGGAGATGTCAATTTCGAGCTTTATTTTTCAGCTTTACAAGAAATCGGATACAATGGCTATTTAACTATTGAACGAGAAGTGAGATCAAATCCCGAAAAAGACATCAAAGAAGCTGTACAATTCATAGAAAAGTTTAAATAGGGGTTGAATCTAATTTGAAAAAGCAAGATCAAGTACAAATGCGAAGACAAAATAAATATATTGTGCTTGACGCAATAAGGCAGATGGCGCCAATTTCAAGAATTCAATTATCAAAATATACAAAAATGAGCCCTACAACCATTACGCGTATTGTGCAAGAACTAGAAGCTGAAGGCTTTATTCTTGAAGGGGTATCGGAAGAAACAGCCATTGGTAGACGTCCTACGTTAATTCATATGCGCGAAGATGCTTTATATACGATTGGTATAGAAATTGACTGTTTTACTATTCGAATAGGTATATTAGATTTCTTAGGGAAGCTTATTGCCTTTCAGGAAGTCAAATGTAGCATCAAGCATCAATACGAAGAAGCTATATATCTACTTAAACGATCTATAGAAAATATCATGACAGAATATCAGATTGCTCAGGATAAATTACTAGGCATTGGGATAGGAATTCCAGGAGTAATCAATAACGAGGAAGGAATTATCGTTTCCTCTGAGCAATTGAAGTGGGAAAACTGCCATATAAGAGAAGATTTAAATGGTGTTTTTGGTTGTGAAGTCATCGTAGATAATGAATTAAAAATGCAAATCATTGCTGAAATTGGTGATATCTATACCCCACAGTATTCAAATTGTATTTTAGTGGGAATTGGAACGGGAATAGGAGCATCCATATTATTAAATGGAGAAGTGTATCGTGGCATTCAAAATAAAGCTGGAGAAATAAGTCATATAACGATTAATCCCTTTGGTGAAATGTGTCACTGTGGTAAAAGAGGATGCTTATCGATGTATGTTTCTGAAGTTACGCTGTTAAAAAGAACACCTAAAAATCTTAATATTCAATCAATAGAAGAGATTTTGCAGTGTGTTGATCAAGGTGAGCAATGGGCAATCGATATTCAACAAGATGTAGCTACTTTTCTAGCTATAGCCATCAATAATCTAGTTTGTTTATACGAACCAGAGGCTGTCATCGTCAGTGGAGAAATTATTGAGCACAATGTGACATTTCAAAAACTACTTAGTGAAAAGTGTAAACAGTATATATGGAAGGAATTACAACCCTACTTTGATTTGCAGTTTTCCAATCAATTAAAAGAAGGGGTAGTTAAAGGAGCGGCATTACAAGCACAAAAGCAGTTGCTGTCTGTTTAAAGAAAGGTTGGTTGATTCGTGGCTTACTCAGAATTTTTAAAGGAGTATCGTTCAGGATTAATGGAAAATGTGCATTATGGACAAATGAGTGCTGTGAATCTAACGAAGGAAGAATTCGTCTCTGTAGGTCAAGACTATGAGCCTGTGTATTTTCGTTCTGCAGCAAAACCATTTCAAGCCATTCCCATTTTTATGACTGATTTTATAGAAAAATACGGGATTACTTCAAATGAAAGTGCATTATTTCTGGCTTCGCAAAGAGGCGAAATTTATCATCAAGAGGCATTAGTCTCTTTGCTGGAAAAACTCCCTATTAATGAAAATGATTTAATTTGTGCAGCATCCTATCCATTAAATGAGGAACCTAAAACACAGTATATTCAACAGGGATTTGAAAAGAGGAAACTCTTTCATAATTGCGCGGGCAAGCATTTAGGATTTTTAACTGCATGTTTAGCAAATGGCTATGATGTCAAGCAATATTGTCATCCAGAACATCCACTGCAACAGATGATAAAAAAATATATTGCTTATTTAAGTGAATATGAAATAGAGAGAATTCGTACAGGGATTGATGGCTGTGGTGCGCCCGTCTTTGCGATTCCGTTAAAAAACATGGCCATTGCTTATTTAAAGTTAGCAAGACCAGAATTGATTGATGATCAACTGATTCGTGAAGCAGTAATAAAGCTTACAGCAGTAATGAATCAAGAGAGTCATATCATTGCAGCGCAAAACTTTATTTGTACAGCATTATTAAAGGACCCTAATATTGTGGCGAAGGGCGGAGCACAGGGTGTATACTGTTTTGCTCTAAGAAATGAAGGAGTAAGTTTTGCCTTGAAAATTATGAATGGCTCCGAAAGTCCGTGGCCCAATGTAATTGCTTCTGTATTGGAACAAATGCAGTATACAAATCAAGAAACAATTGAGCGTATTAAAGCATTGTCTCCTGCATTTGTGCGTAATGATGCAGGGGTAGAGGTAGGAGAAATTGTATCTACAATTAAAATTGTATAGAGGTGAAGGCACTTGCATGTTTTGGCAATAGATGGCGGTGGAACGAAAACGATTGCAACAATCTCAACATGTCATGGGCAAATTATGGCGCTAGCAGAAACAGGCAAAAGTAATCCCACATCCATGAGCTTCGAGCATTTTACAGAGACGATAACAGAATTAATAAATAATTTAAAAAGACAACAGCCTCACGAATTTCAACACATTACAAAGTGCCATGCGGGCCTGTCTGGTGTAACAGAAAATAATAATGAGAAAATTACCTATGCATTATTAACCTCGCTTTTACCGAAAGACTGTCAACTATCACTATCGAATGATGGAATGAACGCGCTGTATGCGGGAACCTTGGGGCAGCCAGGCATTGTACAAATTTCTGGTACGGGTGCGATTACACTCAGTATAGATGCATCTGGAAGAATTGAGCGTACAGCAGGATGGGGTTATATTTTTGATGATGAGGGCAGTGGCTATGATATTGGCATTCGCACATTAAAAGCGGTATTTAAAGCATTCGACAAAAGAGGTCCTGAAACGCTTCTAACAGCAGCGGTATTAGAATATTTTCGATTACAATCCGTTCCGCAGATAATTGAAGTGGTATATGGCGAAGGACATCCGCGGGATACCATATCACCTTTAAGTAAGGTTGCAATTGAATGCGCTAAACGTGGTGATGGAGAAGCCAATACAATTATTGATCAAGTGTGCCATGTTTTTTATCAAAGTATAGACGCTTGTTACAAAAAAAACCCGTTTGCACATAAGCAAGTCAAAGTAGTGCTAGCTGGTGGCGTTTTTAATGAATTGGAGCTATTTACTAAAAAATTAATCGCTATTGATAAAAAGAATAGTAATCAGTATGACTTCGTGGGTGCTTATAGCTTACCGGTAGGTGGTGCCGCTTTAGCTGCTTTAAGATTACCATATAATGAGGCAAAGCTATTTATCGATCAATATAATGCAAGTATGAAGAAGTTTTTAACGAATTAATCCCCCCTTAACTTAGCAAGTAGAGAATAGCATATACATGTCTCTACTTGCATTTTGTCAGTCTCCTACTTTAAACATATACCCCTTATATGAATGATGAATGATCATGACGATTCCGATAAGCATAAAATTGGATAATAACGAACTTCCACCATAGCTTAAAAAGGGTAGGGTGACACCTGTGACAGGTAAAAGCCCAATGGTCATGCCGATATTTTGAGTAATTTGAAAGGCTAGTAAGCTTGAAATACCTGCCCCCATTAAAGTCATAAAGGGGTCTCGCGCTACTACCGTAATAACGACAATACGATAGATAACAAAAAAAAGTAGCGCGATTACAAATGCTCCTCCAATAAAACCTAGCTCTTCTGCAATAGCAGAGAATATAAAATCGGTATGTTTTTCTGGTACATAGACATTGTTATGTAGATAGCCCTTGCCCACAAATTCTCCTGACCCGATAGCCATAAAGCCTTGGCGTACTTGAAAAGAAGAATCTGTATATTCATAAGGCTGAAGCCATCCATAAATTCTAGAAATCTGATGTCCTGATAGAGCACCTAAAACCTTCTCTGTAAAAAATTCATTAAATCTGACATAGAGCACTACCAGCGTACTGATGATAACTAGAGGAACAGTCGTAAATACGACAAGAAGCTTTCTATGAATACCTGAAAAGAAAATCATCGGTAAAATCATTGCCATATACAACATGACCATACCTGTATCGGGTTGTCTATAAACAAGTAGCGTAGGAGGAAGGACAATTAGCCCGATTTTTATAAGTAACCAAAAATCTGCTAGATAGGAGGGGCGGACATTTTTCTCTTGATGAGCAATAATGACCTTACTCACAACTATTAAAAAAGCAAACTTTAAAAATTCCGAGGGTTGGAGAGAACCTAAAAACGGGATTTGATACCATGATTTTGCCTGATTGATCGTTCGAGCAATGCTTTCAGGAGCAACAATAAGACCAGCCGTTAAAGCAACTATTAGGAAGTAAAATGGCCATCCAATCTTCTTCAACTGTTCAATATCAAGCAAGGATATTCCAAGCATGATGGTTAATCCGATGACATAAAATAAAAACTGTTTGATAATAAAGGAGCTTGAATACTGTTCAAAATTTACACTACTAGAATGGACAAAAAGGCAACTAATAGCGCCGAGTAAAAGAAGACTTATTACTAAACTCCAATCTAACTTCTTGAATTGCGTCAAATGTAACACCTCCATTCTCTAGTATAAACGCTTACAATGTATGGAAGGTTGCGAATGTTTTTCTAAAAATAGTATGAATAAGTAGCAATAATCTGGCTAATTTAGCGAGTTAAATTACCTAAATAAAACTAAATGATGGGTATAAATTCTTAATATTTCGATTAAAATTTACAAAAATATAACACTGGCTTTATATCTCTATACTATCATTATTGGTAAGAGTTGGAGGAGGAGCCAAGGATCATGCATTTTTTCCGTTTCATTAAGGTGAAGGACAAGTTACTTGTACTCATGATTGTTTGTGTATTATCGAATGTATTGCTAGGTGTATTCAGTGTAGATTATTTAAGGAAAATGTCGTGGCATGCAAGTGAGAGTTACACACAGGGACTGGTCCCAATTGGATGGCTAAATGAGCTAGAAGAATCACAGCGTCGATTAGATTTTATAGTAGATTCGAAGGGTGACGATAAAGAAATGACAGCCATTTTACAAAACATGGCGCAGCCTTTAGATCATCTAGATAGCCAAGAAATTGACAAGAAGATGAGTCATCAAATTAAGAAGTATAAGTCATTGCTTAAGAAGCAGGAAGAAGCCATTGAGAACTTTAAGCAATTGAACCATGGTGAGCTAGATCAGTTTTATGTGCAAACATTTTTACCAATTAGTCAGGAGAGTCATGCATTATTAGAAGACACGCAAAATTATTTGGTTCAACGAGCAAAAGACCAACAGCAGGCTTATCAAAAAGATGTACAATTTGGCTACTGGTTACTAGGTGGCGTATGCTTAGCGGTTGTCTTGCTTGTTATCCTTATCGGCTTTATTGCAACGAAGGCAGTCAATGTGCCAACCCGTCAACTAAAGTCATTATTAAAACGAGCAGAACAAGGTGATTTCACTGCCAGTGCAAGTTATGTAGCTCATGATGAGCTTGGTGAAGTAGTTCTGTCATACAATCAAATGGTAACAGAGGTGAAACGACTACTCCATACTGTCACAGACAGTGCTTATGAAGTAGAAGAAATGACAGGGAAATTGCAGAAATCCTCTGAGCAATCATCAACTACGACATTAAAAATAGCGAAGGATGTACAATCTATTTCAGAGTCAACGTCTGCTTCTTCTAGTAAATTAGCTTCGAATACTGCTTCCTTAGAGGAGGTTTTAAATGATGTACAGGTTATTTTAGAAAAGGTTCAGGTTGTAGAAAGTTTTGCACAAAAAACGGCCAGAGATGCAGAAAGTGGAACTGAAATTGTACAGGCTAATTTAACACAAATGCAAGCTATTAAGCAGGCGGTTGAAAAATCTAATACAGCTATCTTTAATTTAGTAGAGCGGGCTGCATCGATTGATCAAATGATTGAAGTAATAGAAAGAATAACAGCGCAAACTAATTTACTGGCTTTAAACGCTTCAATTGAAGCCGCTAGAGCAGGAGAGCATGGTAAAGGCTTTGCAGTAGTGGCTAATGAGGTTCGTAAGCTTGCAGAGCAAACTGTTCAATCGACACAAACGATTACATCCATTGTACAAAACATCCATCTAGATTCGAGTTATGCGGTACAAATGATGGAAGGGGTTTTAGTAGCGACTGAAAAAGGTGTAGCTGTTACAGGACAAACTGCGTCAAGTTTTGATCAAATTTTAGAAAAAGTACATACTATTAAGCCATATATTATGGAAGTATCTACTACGGTTCAAGAGATTGCCAATCACACGAAGAAGGTAAGTGAAGATGCGGGTATGCTGACAGCCTTATCCGATACGAATGCCGTGTCTACTAAGCATGTTGCTACGTTAACAGCTGATCAATTAAAAGCTCAGCAACAGTTCCATAATTATATTAAGGAATTGCGCAAAGTATCAAAAGTTTTGCAAATAGCTGTCAAACGTTTTTCGATATAATTTAATATTAAAGAATAATATTCAAAAAGGGTCTTCTTTGCAAAAATAGCAAAGAAGATTCTTTTTTTTGCATGGTTACAAAACTAGCTTATGAAAGTGTAAATGATTTGTGTTTTTGAGATGTACAAATGTGTTTTGTATATTTTTGTAGCACAATATTTTTCATGTTCTCATATACTGTGAATAAGGGATTGTATGTTCTTTGTAAGGAATATTATTAATATAATTGTTGTATTTTCAAAACGAACACATTATAATGAATTTCATTGAAAGTGTTATTAAATCAATGTTTATTAATGTATTTTTGTACTTTCAGAAAGTACAATTGTTCACATGTGGAGGTTTTGGGAAATGAAAAAGATTATTGTTACTGGAGCACTTGGTCAAATTGGTTCTGAGCTAGTAGAAAAACTTCGTGGTATTTATGGAGAGGACAATATACTTGCTACAGACATTAGAAAGCTTGAACATACTAAGGGCCCATTTGAAATATTGGACGTGACAGATGGACAAAGAATGCATGATTTAGCAAAGGACTTCGGTGCAGATACGATGATGCATTTAGCAGCATTATTATCAGCTACAGCAGAGAGAAATCCATTGTTAGCTTGGAATTTAAATATGGGTGGATTAATGAATGCGTTAGAAGTTTCACGTGAGTTAAATATGCAATTTTTCACGCCAAGCTCAATTGGTGCGTTTGGTCCGTCTACACCTAAGGAAGATACACCACAGGATACTTTGCAAAGACCAACAACTATGTATGGGGTAAATAAGGTAGCGGGTGAGTTATTATGCGATTATTACTTTAATCGTTTTGGTGTTGATACACGCGGAGTACGCTTCCCGGGGCTAATTTCTTATGTAACACCTCCAGGTGGTGGTACAACAGATTATGCTGTAGAAATTTTCTATGAAGCCATCGAACAAGGCAAATATACATCGTATATTCAGGAAGGTACATTTATGGATATGATGTACATGCCAGATGCCTTACAAGCTATTGTAGATTTAATGGAAGCAGACGGTAGTAAGCTTGTTCATCGCAATGCTTTTAATATTACAGCCATGAGCTTCGAACCTTCGCAAATCGCGGCTGAAATCAAGAAACACTTACCAAATTTCACAATGAGCTATCAGGTAGATCCTGTTCGTCAAGCCATTGCAGATAGCTGGCCAAACTCTTTAAATATTGAAGCGGCTCAAAAAGAGTGGGGCTTCAAAGCAGAATATGATTTAGCTAAAATGACGGTAGATATGTTAGAAAAATTGAAAATTAAACTGCATAAAAAAGCAATTTCATAATAGATAGGCAACGGGTGAAGACTAGACTTCATCCGTTTTTTTATATATAAAAGAAAATTATTGGAATATATAGATTAAATTATGAAATTAAAATATAATAATATTCGGAATATTAATAGTATTCAGTTAAATTGATGCTATGATAATTTCACAAGGGGAAATTCACAAATGAAGGGATGATGGGTTTTATGATGCAAGCACCATTAGTTTTAACTAGTTTTTTTAAACGAGCAGAGAGCTATTTTGCAAGAAAATCAATTATTTCACGGACAAGCCCACACAAAATACATCGTTTAACATATGGGCAGTGGGCAAAAAGAACGCGTCGTTTAGCAGATGCCCTTACGAAGCTTGGGATGACAAGAGGAACAAAAGTCGGCTCCTTTGCGTGGAATCAGCATCGACATTTAGAAGCTTATTTTGCTGTGCCTTGCTCAGGGGCAATCTTACACATGGTAAATATTCGTTTATCAGAAGAGCATTTGATCTATATTATTAATCATGCAGAAGATGAGATTTTAATGGTCGATGTAGATTTATTACCGATCATTGAAAATATTGCGCCAAAACTTGAGACAGTGAAACATTATATCATTATGACGGATGAACCAGCTTTGCCAAAGACTACATTACAAAATGTTTTATCCTATGAGGACATATTAGCTACTGCTGATGAAGAATTTCAATTTCCAGAGGATATTGATGAAGAAGCACCTGCTGGTATGTGCTATACAAGCGCCACAACAGGGAATCCAAAGGGGGTTGTCTATTCCCATCGGGGTTTAGTATTACACAGTATCATGCTGAGTATGTCTGACTCTATGGGAATTGCGGAAAGAGATGTCGTGATGCCGATTGTACCCATGTTTCATGCAAATGCATGGGGCTTGCCTTTTGCTAGTGTCAATGTGGGTGCTACACAAGTTCTACCAGGTCCGCAATTTACTTCAGCATTAATAATGGATTTAATCGAACAAGAAAAGGTTACATTAACTGCTGGTGTTCCAACCATTTGGATAGGTGCCCTACAGGAGCAGGAAAAGAAAGAACGAGATATTAGTTCTTTAAGAGCGATATGCTGTGGTGGATCGGCTTCACCAACTCGACTCATTCGGACATTTGAAGAAAAATATGGGATTCCTTATATTGTTGTCTACGGCATGACGGAAACTACACCAATCGTGGCATTGTCTAATTATATGTCATGGATGGAAGATTGGCCGATTGAAAAACGTATTGAAGCTCGAGCGATGCAAGGGATGACAATGGCAGGTATCGAATCTAGTATTATTAATGAGGCGGGTGAGGTACCTTGGGATGGCGAAACAATGGGGGAATTACGTTTAAAAGGCCCATGGATTTCCAACGAATACTATCGTGATGAGCGAACAGCAGATGCCTATCGAGATGGTTGGTTATATACTGGTGATATTGCTGTACGAACAGCAGATGGCTTTATTAAAATTACTGACCGTACGAAGGATCTTATTAAATCAGGTGGGGAATGGATTTCCTCTGTTGATTTGGAAAATGCGCTGATGACTCATGATGCCGTTTTAGAAGCGGCTGTCATTGCCATGCCCCATGCTAAATGGCAGGAGCGTCCATTAGCTTGTGTTGTATTGAAAGAGGGACAATCAGTAACTGAACCAGAGCTTCTTGCTTTTTTAGAAAATCAATTTGCCAAATGGTGGGTACCAGATGCAGTCGTCTTTCTAGAAGAAATTCCAAAGACATCTGTCGGAAAATTCCTGAAAGCGAAGCTGCGAGATAATGTAGCAGAAATTTATCCTAAATCATTGGTATAGGTAAAAGAGCGATTTCCGTAAATGGAAGTCGCTCTTTTTTGAGTTATTTAGTTAGCATGTGGAAGACTTGTTCAACGTCTTTATCGCCACGACCAGAGATATTAATAATAATGCTTTCCTCAGATGATAAAGTTGGTGCTAATTTTAGAGCATGTGCGACTGCATGTGAGCTTTCAAGAGCAGGAATAATACCTTCAACCTTAGAAAGTACTTGGAAGGCATCTAAAACTTCTTCATTTGTCACGGTCACATATTCAGCACGACCGATTGTTTTCAAATGGCTATGCTCAGGCCCCGCACCTGGATAATCTAAACCAGCTGCTATTGAATAGGTAGGGAGTGGGTTGCCTTCTGCGTCCTGAAGTACTAAACATTTGAAGCCGTGTAGCTCTCCTGGTGTTCCTTCGTTTAAGGTAGCAGCTTTGTCTGGCTCTATTCCAATAAGACGAACATCTTCGTCTGCAATATAATCAGCAAATGCCCCAATGGCATTACTACCGCCTCCTACACAGGCAAGAACAGCTGTCGGCAGCTTTCCTTCCTTTTCTAAAATCTGTTCACGACTTTCGCGGCTAATCACTGATTGAAAATGTTTAACCATTGATGGGAAGGGGTGTGGTCCAACTGCTGAGCCTAATAAATAGAAGGTTGTTTCATAGTTTTCTACTAAGTCAGCGAATGCCTCATCTACTGCATCCTTTAAGCGTCCTTGCCCTTTATCGACAGCTACAACTTTCGCTCCGAGAAGTTCCATGCGAAATACGTTCAATGCCTGACGTTTTGTATCTTCCAAGCCCATATAAATCGTGCAATCCATTCCAAACATGGCACACGCTGTAGCTGTTGCTACACCATGTTGACCTGCCCCTGTTTCGGCAATCACGCGATTTGCTCCCATACGTTTAGCTAGTAAAATTTGTCCTAATACATTATTGATTTTATGGGAGCCTGTGTGGTTAAGGTCTTCACGTTTTAAATAAATTTTTGCGCCACCTAATTGCTTTGTTAAATTCTCTGCAAAATAAAGAGGGGATTTACGACCGACATATTCACGGAAATAGTAATCTAATTCTTGCTTAAAATCATCATCCTCTTTATACTTTTGAAAATTCTCATCTAGTCTATTTAAAACATTTTGAAGCTCCTTTGGAACAAAGCTTCCACCAAATTCACCGAAATATCCCTTTTTTTCTACTACTGTACTCATCTTAACTCGACTCCTCTATGCTAATTTTTCCAAAAAAAAAAGCCACTCCAATCCCTCATAAAAAGGACGAGTAACCGTGGTGCCACCTTCATTCGCAATTTTTGCGCGCTTTCCTGCTCCGGTAACGGGGAGCGAAACGGCCTTACATTTGATAAGGCTGCTCTGAAGTCCATTCACAAGTCTGTACTACTGGTTTGCACCAAGCACCAGCTCTCTAAAAGTAACAATGCTTGCTACTACTCTTCTTCCTTGCATTTATTAGAAAGAATTGTAGAGTATTTTCAGAATAGTGTCAAGAAAAAAGACGAATCTAAAAAGATCCGTCAGTTAAATCAAATTTTTAAAGTGAAGGCGTTTGTTTAATACATACATAATCGGTGCACCTACAGCTAATACAACAAATTCACCCGCCGCGACTGTTAGCCAAGTCCAGAAAAATGGCAACTCTAAAGCCAAGTTCAGCTCAAAGGCAATGATAAACATAGTACATGTAAAGAGCAATGTATTAATAATTAAACGTGCCCAAATATTTTTGACAAATTTACAGATTAAAATAAACAGGCCAAGTGTAATCATTGAATGACCTACACCAAAAACTAAATCGTAAATGCCAAGTGGTGAAAAGAGATTAGAGATCAATACCCCAATAATAATCCCTACGGCAAAGCGTGGATTAAAGGCCACTAAATGGTTAAACATCTCAGATACTCGGAACTGTACCTCTGTAAAACCAAATGGGGCAACAAGCATGGTTACAGCTATATATAGAGCCGCAATGATACCACTTGCTGCTAAAAATTTTATCTTCATATTCATTTCTCCTTAGTTTTTTTTCGTGGGATGGTTACGAACCACGGTGCTTTCACACAAGTAAATATTCTATTATAGATATCTAGTAGAAGTCAAATGTCAGACTTTGTCTATAATGTCCTATCGTCGCAAAATTGTCATAAATAATTTTTACTATGTTGAAAAAAGAAATCGATTAACTAAAACAGCGTAGTTTAGCGGTTTAAAGCGCCAAATTAAATGAAAAACTAAAATATTTTGTCACTTTTAAAAGTCAGAACATTCATAATGTTGTTGACGGAGCTCGATAATAACGATAATATAGCGATACATTCACACTTTGTTTGGATAAAGTGCGATAGATATTCGAGAATATAAAGAATATAATCGGGGGGATTATTTGTGAAAAGCAATGTAAAGAAGTTGTCATTCCTTCTTTTTGGATTAGTGTTGCTTCTTGCTGCTTGTGGTAGCGGTGGCTCAGGTACAGCAGATTCAAAAGGAAATGAAAAAAACAATGCAAGTGAGAGCGGAAATGCAGATGATAAAACATATAAAATCGGGATTACTCAAATTGTTGAGCATCCATCGTTAAACGCAGCAACGGAAGGCTTTAAAAAAGCAATTGAAGATGCTGGTTTAAAAGTTGACTACGATCCACAAATTGCACAGGGAGATAATAGCCTTAACACAACGATTGCTAACAATCTAGTAAGTGCAAACGTAGATTTAATTTTTGCAAACTCTACACCTTCTGCACAAGCCGCTGCAACAGCAACAAGTGATATTCCAATTATTTTTACATCTGTTACAGATGCTGTTGGTGCACAGCTAATTGACTCAATGGAGAAGCCAGGGAAAAATATTACAGGCACAATCGATTTACATCCAGAAACGATTTCTAAAACTGTAGCATTCCTAAAAGAACTTGGTGCGAAAAAAGTAGGGATGGTCTACAATGCGGGTGAGCAAAACTCAGTTGCACAAGTTTCAGAAGTGAAAAAGGTTATGGACGAACAAGGTTTAGTGGTGGTAGAAGCATCAGCATCTACTTCAGCGGATGTAAAACAAGCGACAGAGTCTCTAATTGGTAAAGTAGACGCTTTCTATATTATTACTGATAACACAGTTGTTTCTGCATTAGAATCGGTAATTGATGTTGCCAATACGAATAAATTACCATTAATTGTAGGAGAACTAGATTCTGTAGCACGTGGCGGTTTAGCCGCTTATGGTTTTGAATATTTCGATATCGGTTATGAAGCAGGTCAAATGGCTGTGAAAATTTTAAAAGGTGAAGCGACACCTGCCGATACACCAGCACAATACCCACAAAATCTGAAATTATTAATCAATAAAAAAGTTGCAGATGATTTAGGCATCGAAATTAAAGATTCTTGGGGTGCCGAAATTCTAGAACAGTAAAACGAAGCGGGGTGCATTATCCCCGCTTTATCTTCATTTTACAAGTGATATAAATAATAAAGAGATTTAGGAGATGATTCAACGATGTTTTTAGCATTATTTGGCGCAGTGGAGCAAGGAATCATCTATGCAATTATGGCACTTGGTGTATATTTAACATTTCGGGTGTTAGATTTTCCGGATTTAACGGTTGATGGAAGCTTTGTAACAGGGGCGGCAACTGCAGCAACAATGGTTTTGCTTGGCTACCACCCAATCTTAGCGACTTTAGTGGCAATTGTTGCTGGATTTATTGCTGGATGTATGACAGGAATTCTTCACACGAAAGGAAAGATTAATCCGTTATTATCAGGAATTTTAATGATGATTGCTTTATATTCGATTAATCTACGTATCATGGGGTTAACTGCAGAAAATACGATAGGTCGCCCGAATATTCCACTACTAAACTCTGAAACAATCTTTTCAAAGTTTCAATCTTTTTGGAGTAATTTAGGGATCGATGATGCTATCAATAACCTATTAAAAAGCATAGGCTTTCAGCATGTACCAGGTACATGGAGTGTGCTGATTGTTGTATTAATCATCACGATTTTAATTAAGTTAATAGCAGACTGGTTCTTAAAGACAGAGGTTGGGCTAGCTATCCGAGCAACTGGTGATAATAAACGAATGATTCGCAGCTTCTCTGCAAATACAGACACACTTATCATTTTGGGGCTAGGTCTTTCCAATGCGCTTGTCGCATTTTCTGGAGCTTTAATCGCACAATACTCGAAGTTCTCTGATGTTAGTATGGGGATTGGTATGATTGTGATCGGTCTCGCATCCGTTATTATTGGTGAAGCTATTTTTGGGACTAAAACTATTATCCGTACAACGTTTGCAGTTATTGCAGGAGCCATCATTTATCGTATTATATTAGCTTTAGCATTACGTGTAGATTTCCTTGATTCAGGAGACATGAAATTAATTACAGCGATTATCGTTATTTTGGCGCTGATCTTACCGCAATTTATTAATAAGAGTAAAGAACGTAAACGTAAAGCTAAACGTGCTGCAGAACTTTCACAAGTAAAAAAAGTAGAGCAGGGAGGTAATGGCCTTGCTTAAATTACATGGTATTAATAAGGTATTTAATGAAGGAACACCTGATGAGAAGATTGCACTTGCGGAGATAAACCTACATTTAAAGCCCGGTGATTTTGTGACAATTATAGGTAGTAATGGTGCAGGTAAATCAACGATGATGAATATGATTTCAGGTGCTTTAACACCCGATTTCGGTACAGTATTGATTGATGGTAATGATGTGACAAGTTTGCCTGAATATAAACGCTCTCAATACATTGGGCGTGTCTTCCAGGACCCAATGGCAGGAACTGCACCTACGATGACAATTGAAGAAAATCTAGCATTAGCATACTCTCGAAATAAGCATAGAGGACTACGCAATGGTGTGGACAAAAAGCGTCATGAATTTTTTAAAGAATCGCTAGAGATGCTTGGTTTGAATCTTGAGAATCGTCTTTCTGCTAAGGTAGGTTTACTTTCAGGTGGGGAACGTCAAGCTTTGTCGCTCTTAATGGCTACCTTCACAAAGCCATCTATTTTATTGCTGGATGAGCATACGGCTGCACTTGATCCATCACGTGCAGAGTTAATTACCCGTATTACGAAGTACTTAGTGGAAAAAGATAATTTAACGACATTAATGGTAACGCACAATATGCAGCAAGCATTAGATTTAGGGAATCGTCTTATTATGATGGATAAAGGCCAAATCATTTTAGAAGTTGGTGAAGATCGCAAACATGAATTAACAATCCCTGATTTAATGTCCGAGTTTGAACGTATTCGTGGGGAAAAAATGAATTCAGACCGTGCTCTATTAGGTTAATATCGAAACGCTCATACACTTGTATGGGTGTTTTTCATAGTGTAAAAAATTTCATCAATAGTGTTTTTATGAATGGTGTAAATGAATGACCGTTGCAGGTTCCCTAATTTCACGTGTGGGGGATGCCGATCTATCTTATGGGAGTCTAGTAGCCTTCCAATCCAGCACATTAATTTAGCAAAGGTCCTCACTACTCTTTATGGAGGGGCGTTGTCACACATCGTTTTTCCACATTGGTCTCTACTGCTAGTATAAAAGAAAATGAAAAAGACATATTTTCAAGATGGTTGATTGGAGTGGAGCCAGCCTCACTCCTAGGAATTTAGCGTCACAGATGAGACCCTAGGGCGAACGTAAGTGAGTGTAGCGGCTCATCAGACGCCACCTGGACGCTGGCGGAACAGATATCAATCTCGCCTTGCCAGAATGTCTCTTTCCGCAGACGATATTGTTTTTTCAACATCAACTAGTTTTAATAATTTTTATTTAGGGAAATTAAACGATCAATAAACTTTATCGCATAAAAAAGCCTCACTTTCAGAGAAGTGAGGCTCTTCATTTTAAACGAGTAAGCCAAATAGTTGAATATCGTTGTTTACTTCTTTGTATTTGAAGCCGAATTCATCCATTCGGGCAAGTAGTCCTTCATATTCAGCACGATCACCTAACTCAATGCCGACTAGTGCAGGGCCACTTTCTTTATTATTTTTCTTGGTATATTCAAAGGTAGTAATGTCATCGTTTGGTCCAAGTACACTAGTGAGGAATTGACGTAATGCCCCGGCACGCTGAGGGAAGCTGACGATGAAGTAGTAAAGTAAGCCTTCGTGTATAAGTGATTTTTCTTTAATCTCCTGCATTCGTCCAATGTCATTATTCCCACCACTGATGATGACAACGACTGACTTACCTTTAATTTCTTCTTTATAAAAATCAAGAGCTGCCACTGATAATGCTCCTGCAGGCTCAGCGATAATCGCATGTTTATTATATAGATCTAGAATGGTCGTACATACCTTGCCTTCAGGTACAAGAACAATATCATCTAAATAGCGACGGCAAACATCATAAGTATGATGACCGACGCATTTTACTGCAGCACCATCAACGAATTTATCAATCCAATCAAGAGCAACTGCGCCACCTTCAGCAAAGGCAGCCTTCATACTACCAGCACCAGCAGGCTCCACACCAATAATTTTACTAGCAGGAGAGAGATTTTTAATGTAGGCAGACACGCCTGACATTAAGCCACCACCGCCAATACTTCCGAATACGTAGTCGATTGGCTCCTCCATATCATTCATAATTTCTACCGCTACCGTTCCTTGACCAGCAATGACATCAAAATCATCAAATGGATGAATGAAGATTTTACCATGCTCTTCACAATAGCTCAACGCGCTTTCAGCAGAATCATCGAATGTATCTCCTGCTAAAATAATTTCCACATATTCACGTCCAAACATACGTACTTGGTCTATTTTTTGCTTCGGTGTTGTTTGTGGCATAAAAATGCTTGCTTGAATTTTTAATTGGGCACAGGCATAAGCTACACCTTGTGCATGATTGCCTGCACTTGCACAGACAACCCCAGCATCGCGCGCTTCATCCTCGATTTTTTTAATTTTATAATAGGCACCACGAAGCTTGAATGAGCGTACATGCTGTAAATCTTCGCGTTTAATATAAATATTAGCTCCGTATTTCTCGGATAAATAGTCGTTTTTTTGTAGTGGTGTGTGCACAACTACATCTTTTAAAAAATGATGTGCAATCAGGACATTCTCCACTTGCACGGTTCTAGTATCAGCAACTTCCATAGTATTCATCCTCCGTTATACGTTTAAAACATTTATCTATGATAGCACACTTTATTTGCTTTTTGTGATTAATTTTTAGTAAATTCTAAATTTTCCGTGTCTATTTTATGATGTAAGCGTTTTATCTTGATATAGCTAATTATTTTATAAAGAAGCAATGTCTCAGACCTAGAATTAGCTCAATTTAAGGGGAGAAAATCTGTTGTTTCAATTCTAAAAAATACTACTCTCATAACAAAAATGGTCAAGCATATACTAGATTAGCTTAGGACAAGTAGGAGGGTATGTAGTGGAAATCATTCAAGGAATTTTATCAACATATTGGAAGTTTTTTGATTTGGCGATGTGGCAAGAAGTACTAATGGACCCTGTCTCCTGGGGACTAATATCCTCATTAATTATTATAGAAGGTTTGCTGTCGGCAGATAATGCACTGGTATTAGCGGTACTAGTGAAACATTTACCAGATAAACAGCGAAAACGGGCATTAATGTATGGTATGCTAGGTGCCTATTTTTTTAGATTTTTATTTATTGGCATAGGTGTTTATCTAGTAGAATTTTGGTTTATTAAAGTATTAGGTGCTTTGTATTTAGGTTGGCTTTGTGTAGCTCATTTCCTTCACATAGGGAATGAGGATAGTGTAAAAGAGGTAAAGAGGTCAGGATGGATGGTGCGTCTTTTCGGCACGTTTTGGGCAACTGTCATTTCTGTTGAGCTAATGGATATTGCTTTTTCAATTGATTCAATCTTTGCTGCGTTTGCGATATCAGATCAGGTCTGGGTGCTTTTAATTGGAGGGATGTTAGGAATATTAATGATGAGGACGATTGCAGGTGTATTTTTAATCATCATTGAAAAAATACCAGAACTTGAAGCAACAGCCTTCATAATTATAGGTGTCATCGGCTTAAAAATGTTAGTAAGTGTTTTTAATATCCACATCCCTCATTATTTATTCTTCCTTTTCTTAGTGATTGCTTTTTCCATCACAATCATTGTGCATATGATGAAGAGAGTAAGAGCTGCCTAATTAAAAAGTACTGTTCTCCAAAAATGAGAACAGTACTTTATTTATTTTACATATTTATCTGGGTCAACAATATAGAACTTTTCAACATTAAGCCAGCTCTCGCTCATTGGTTCGCCGTCATCAATACGTTTTTCAGTCTCCTGCATCATCCAACCAGTCTGAGACGCATGGGCTTGTAATGCTTTTAATTTGTCCATTCGCATTTCCCGAATATCATAGACCACATGTGGTTCACCATTTTTTTCAATCGTATCATTGGCGAAGGCACAACCGAATATTTGTGGACGAGCAGCCTTTGGCATACGACGTACAGCTTCAATTACAGCACGTGCTGTTGCTTCATGGTCTGGGTGGACAGCAAAGCCAGGTAAAAATGTGAAAATTAAAGAAGGCATTAGTTCTTCGATTAGCCCTTCCATTAATTTTACCATTTTCTCATCATCTTCAAATTCAATTGTTTTATCACGTAGACCAAGCATGCGTAAATCTTGAATACCCATCGCCTCTGCCGCTGCAACCAATTCCTTACGACGGATTTCAGGTAAAGACTCGCGTGTAGCAAAGGGTGGATTACCTAAATTACGTCCCATTTCGCCTAATGTTAAACAGGCATATGTAACAGGTGTATTCATTTTCTTTGTATAGTAGGCGATGGTCCCCGCAACTGAGAAAGCCTCATCATCTGGGTGAGGGTACACAATTAAAATATGACGTTGTGGTTGTAAATTCAAATAGTCGTCCCCCTTAGTAAGTAAATGGCGTTTCACTAATTTCAAGCGCAATCGCCAATTTTCCAGAGTAGTCTAGTCCAGCCATTAATAAACGGCCTAAATCATCTAATTCAAAATGTGTAATGCCTTGAGCATAAACCCAGCCATGAGGTAATTTTAAACCCACACGATGAGGTGCATTATCTACAACCTTAGCAAGCTCATAGTTAATTTTAGCATTGCGAATAAAAGCACCTGCATTAAAAAACTGTTCATCATAGTGTGCTGCATAAGATCCGTTTGTCGTCTCAAGATGAATATAAACGTCTTTGTTGGCGAAAGAATTCAGCAATTTTTGCAACGTCTCTACTTGTACTTCTTGCATCTTAACACTCCTCTCGATCATTTCTCCTTTAAGTATAGTAAAAAAAATTCGCAAAGGGAAATTGATTGCTTTGATAAAAAAATTGATGATTTATATTTACAAACCTTAGCGCCATTATGTCCAAATTTTTGAGAGTGTGAAAATGAATCCTAGCATCCAGAGAAATAAATCATCATCTCTAAATCTATGACAAGTTCTTAAGCAATATTCTTGAAAAAATTATTGTAATGTATCAATATAGGGAGTGTGAAAATAAATATGTACAAACTGTGTCGTTTCGCATTGTATCCGTTTTCACATCTGAAAAGATATTGCAACCATGACTTCTTCCTAATTTGTGTGTGTAGACAGCTCCACCTGTTGAAGGTAGTATTATTTCAGAAATAATGAATTCTATCTTGGTACAATAGATGACGTTCCTTGAACAGGTTATGCAAGGTAGCTGTGAAAAAGGGAAGAAAAATGAAGCTCATTATCATAGTATAATAAAAACCGCGACTCTCTTTATGACGGAGAGTCGCGGTTTTTTATTGAAAATTAATGTAGGCTATGTATTTGTTAGTATCGATTGAGCTTTCGTTCTATTGTATCTAAACGATTATTAACATTTTGTAATTGTTTAAACATTTGCTTCATATAAAGATTTTGATCTTGGGTTTCAGTAGTTTTGGCTTGTGCCAATTCTTCCTCCTCCTGCAGAGCCAATATTGTGGCAAGGGTGGATAATGAGTAACCAAGTGTTAATATGATGGAGGCAATTACTTCAACTTTTGAAGAGGTGATTTCTCCAGCTAGTAAACCTGATTCTTCCGTTAAGTCTTCTACCTTGTTTTTTTTCATTTTTTCCCCTCCCATACAGCTAATATATGGGGTATGAGGCATTAACGTATCTTGTCCAATTTTAATCTTTATCGGATAAATACTCATCATTAAATAATTGTTTAGTATTTGTAATTTTCTAATAATTACATTGATTTTTCCATTTAAATATAGCATTATAGTAGGAATAAACAAGACGTTTAGAGGGGGAATTGGTGTGAATAAGGACTTTAAATATTGTAAGGAATCAAGAGTGATGCGTACAAGTCGTGTATTTCCAAACGATGTGAATAATCATAATACATTATTTGGCGGACGATTGATGAGCGATATTGATCAAGTTGCTTCCATTTCAGCTGCAAAGCATAGCAGAAGAGATTGTGTTACAGCCTCAACTGATTCAGTCGATTTCCTACATCCCATTCGCCCAACAGATTCGGTTTATTTCGAATCCTATGTAACTTGGACGGGAAGGTCTTCTATGGAGGTTTTTGTTAAAGTCATTTCTGAAAACTTGAAAACTGGGGAGAGAAAGGTGGCAGCGACTGCATTATTAACTTTCGTGGCATTGGATGAAAATAACAAACCAGCACTGGTCCCACGAGTAATACCTGAAACAGTAGAAGAGACAAAATTGCATGAAACAGCTTCAGAACGAGCGAAGGCCCGTGCTGAACGTAAAAAGGAAAGTAAAGCATTAGCGCAATTTATATCTATGAATGATCCATGGGATTATCGGCTAGAAATGATGGAGAATTATATGTAAAAAAAGAGGGATGTCTCAAATGACTTTGAGACATCCCTTTCATTCTTATATTTCTGTTACTGTTACGTGTGGAGCACCAAAGCGTGATTTCGCTCCATGCATGACAGGACCTACATATTCATTTAGCGCCCAGCCATGTGCAATAGCTGCCGATACAAACTCTTTTGCTTCAATGACAGAATCTTTAATAGTAAGACCATTCGCAAGATTCGCTGTGACAGAGGCAGCAAAAGTACAGCCTGCACCGTGGTTATTTGTAGATGCAACTTTTTCAGATTCTAATAAGTAGAATGTTTCACCATCAAAGAATAAGTCTATTGCTTTTTCAGTAGCTAGGGCTTTTCCACCTTTTATGACAACAGCTTTAGCTCCTAGTTCATGGATTTTACGAGCAGCAATCTTCATGTCGTCAATGTTTTTTGGTGTACCTGTGCCAGCTAATTGTCCAGCTTCAAACAGGTTTGGTGTTGTTACCGCTGCTAGTGGTAAAAGATGCTGAATCATGGCATCTGTGTTACCTGGATTCAGTACTTCATCGTCACCTTTACATACCATAACAGGATCGATGACAACATTTTTAGTCCCTGAATTTGCAATAGCCTTTCCAGCAATACGAATAATTTCTTCTGTTGAGAGCATTCCTGTCTTAATGGCATCAATTCCTGTGGAAAGTGCTGTGTCAATTTGTTTTTGTAGTAAATCAGTTGGCAAAGGTGTGACGTTATGTGTCCAGCCGTTAGGGTCCATTGTTACGACAACTGTTAATGCCACCATCCCATATGTATCGTGCTCTTGGAATGTTTTAAGGTCAGCTTGCATTCCTGCACCGCCTGATGTATCTGAACCAGCAATTGTTAATGTTTTTTTTAGAGTCATGTAAAGGATCTCCTTTATCGTTAAGAGTTATAAAATTAACATCTAGTATAGTCCGATTCTGATTCTATAAAAATAGCCAGAATACTATATTTTTATATGGTCAGTTTCAACTGATGCTTGAATTCATCTTTAATTTTTTGTACCGTTGTAAGAAGAGAAAGGGGCTTAAAGAACGATGAAACAAGTATTCCCGAATGATTGGCAAGAAGTACTCAAAGAAGAATTAGAAAAACCATATTATCAAAAACTACGTCAATTTGTCGCAAATGAATATTCGACACAAACTATTTATCCACCAATCAATGATGTGATGAACGCATTCTATACAACAGCATATCATGATGTGAAGGTTGTTATTTTGGGACAAGACCCTTATCATGGGCCTAATCAAGCGCATGGGCTAAGCTTTTCTGTTAAACCAGGTATTCCACATCCTCCTAGCTTAAGGAATATGTTTCAAGAGCTACAGGATGATTTAGGCTGTCCAATTCCTCAAAATGGAACGCTAACAAAGTGGGCTGAACAGGGTGTTATGCTATTAAATACGGTGCTTACAGTTCGAGCAGGACAAGCGAATTCCCATAAAGAACGAGGGTGGGAGCAATTTACCGATGCTGTTATCGATCTATTAGCTGCAAGGGAAGAACCACTAATTTTTGTATTGTGGGGCAAACCAGCGCAACGCAAAAAGCAATTAATCCGAAAATATAAAACGCCACATGTCATACTCGAAGCGCCACACCCAAGTCCATTAAGTGCTTATCGAGGATTCTTTGGTAGTAAACCTTATTCAAAGATAAATCAACAATTAGTGGAGTGGGGCAAGCAGCCGATTGATTGGTGTTTAGAATAGATTGGCACAAATCGTTTGCTTTATACGCTTTAGCAATCATGTTACATTTAATATAGAAGAAAGTGAGGGACATTGATGAAGGTGAATTGTTTTAAGTGTCAATTTTTTAAAGTAACCTGGGACCCTCAAAACCCACGAGCATGTGCAGCTTATGGCTTTAAAACAAAGCAAATACCATCCGTTGTTGTGAAGCAATCCTCGGGTGTAGATTGTTTAAAATTCGTACCAAAAGTAGAAAGTGGGAGAATGTAATGATTTCTTATCAGGCCGTTATACAGCAACTTGAAAAACAATTATCTTACGCAAAAAATGCGGGAAATGATCAGCAAATTCGTGAGGCACTTACAGCCATTCGAGCATTATGTGATGTGGTGTTAGATTCTTCAAGTGATGCACCATCTATCACTCCTCATAAGCATGTACCGCAAATGCTTGTATCAGAGTCAAAACCATCCACTTTATATACAGCAAAGATTGAAGAAGATGGAGCCAATGGCGATTCCATTTTTGATTTTTAATCCATTTTAAAGGTAGGGTAACGAAAATGAAAAGATTTATCGTGACAGGTGCTCTTCATGGCCTATTAGCAGTAGCGTTCGGTGCATTTGGTGCACATGCTTTAAAGGAAATTTTAGATGAATATAGTCGAGGTATTTGGGAAACGGCTGTTCAATATCAAATGTTTCACGCTACAGGATTACTAATCATTGGTCTGTTAATGAGCTCTAAACTATTAGGTGAAGTGAAACAATTAAATCTAGCAGGTATTTTCTTTAACCTTGGTATTGTTTTCTTTTCTGGGAGCTTATATGTTCTGGCGATAAGTGGTATTAAAGTATTAGGAGCTATTACACCAATTGGTGGCGTACTATTTTTAGCTGGATGGCTACTTATTATTTTAACTGCTATCAAGCATGCTCGCTAATTTTAAGCTGACTCTCTTACATTATTTGTAGGGGGGTTTTTCTTTGTTATGAGTCATCTTTCAAAGATAGGGATTTAAATCCTATCCATTTTGTAAGAATTTATAGTACACTACTAATATTACTTGCAATATTTCGAAAATACCAAAAGTGAGGTTACGTAGTATGGAAAAACTATTTACATTACTGGATGCTAACTATAATGAGATGGTAGGGATTCGTCGCCATTTACATGAATACCCTGAATTATCCTTTGAAGAAGTCGAAACGCCATCCTATATAGCTACTTTTCATAGAGAATTGGGTCATGTGGTTCGAGAAGGAGTGGGAGGACGTGGCGTCGTAGCGATATTACGTGGCGGAAAGCCGGGCAAAACGGTGGCTTTACGAGCTGACTTCGATGCATTAGCGATTCAAGAGGAAAATGATGTACCTTACAAATCTAAAATAGCTGGAAAAATGCATGCATGTGGACATGATGGACATACAGCTACATTGCTTGGGCTAGCTAAGGCATTAAATGCGATGAGGGACCAAATTGAAGGCAATGTCGTATTTATTCATCAGCATGCAGAGGAAGTGGCTCCAGGTGGAGCTAAGCCGATGATTGAGGATGGTTGTTTAGAAGGTGTAGATGTTATTTTTGGTACACATTTATGGGCACCTACACCATTAGGAGAAATATTAGTGAAAGATGGAGCCATCATGGCTGCCGCGGATAAAGTAGAAATAACAGTACAAGGAAAGGGTGGTCATGGCGCAGAGCCTCATCATTCTATTGATGCAGTTACCCTAGCCTCCCAATTTGTCGTTAATGCTCAACAGCTTGTTTCAAGACGAATTGACCCATTGAAATCAGCTGTTTTAACAATCGGTCATTTTGAGGCAATTAATCCGTTTAACGTTATAGCTGATCGGGTAGTTTTAGCGGGGACAATTCGTACATTTGAAGAAGAAGTACGCATACAAATGGAACAAGAGTTAGAAGCGGTATTAAATGCGACTTGTTTGGCATTTGGGGCAAGTTACGAATATCGTTACACAAGGGGTTATCCACCTGTTTATAACCATCAGAGAGAAACCGAGTTTTTGGCTCAATTGGCATCGACTGTACCAGGGGTAGATCAAGTAATAACATGTCCGCCATTTATGATTGGGGAAGATTTTGCGTATTATTTAGAAAAAGTACCAGGCACATTTTTCTTCACAGGAGCTAAAAAGCCAGAATGGGAAACGGCTTATCCGCATCATCATGCACGCTTTGATTTTGATGAACGTGCCATGCTAATTGCAGCAAAAACCTTAGGTAAAGCAACCTTAACGTATTTAAAAGAAAATTGAACATAGCGAATGATAAAAATCCGCATACGCCCATCGACTTTTGGTCAGTGAGTGTATTGCGGATTTTTACTTAGAGATAGAATTATGGATTTTGATTAAAGTAAGCCATTTCCTCATCATACTCAGCAAAATCGAAATAAATCATAGGGAAAAGAAAACGATGATTAGACTTAAGCTCACGAATAATGACATGATCTCGACCAGCTGCTTCTACCACACCACGAACAGTTTTTGTGTTTTTTCCCTGCTCTACTGCGTGCTCAAAAGAAAAATGGAAGGTAGCTGGTTTTCCACGGTTCAAACGCAAAATATTTTCTATATAGGACTCCTCACGGCCAGGTGGTCGTCCGCTCGGAAGTGTGACTGGAGGAGGAGTCATTTGTTGTTGCGTTGTTGGTGTCCAATAATAAGGCATCATCAATTATCAACCTACTTTCTTTTTAAATTTGAGGACAATCTTGTTCAGTTGGCGAGAAAAAACAATGGGATTTGAACCTGCCAGTATTCCATTGGCCATACCATTGTGCAGGACAATCACCTGCTGGCATGAAAAACCACAAAGAGCGGGTAGCTGGATGAAATCTTTCACCCTGAATCACCCTTTTAGCTAACCGGATATCTTGATCACGTGCTCTTTGATAAAAATAACCCTTTTGTGTTGCCTCAAAGCCTCCCGGACGCTGATAAACCATTTGTTCAATTGTTCGAATATCACCAAAATCTAAACAATCACCTCTTACACGATTAACGCCAACATTCCCAACCATCAGCATGCCTAACTCTCCTTCGCCTTCTGCTTCGGCACGCATTAGTCTTGCAAGTAGGGCTGTCTGTGCATCATTCGTCTTAATAACAGCGATTTTCATACCTCCTCGCAGACAGTATATGCACGAAGGTATAGTAGTCATGTTCAATTTTATTAAGAAAGACAATCACATATTAAAGTTACTATGCATATAGTAGTAATAACGACAAGTACGTAGAAAATACTTCAAATCCTGCAAGGCCCGATAGTTTTTATAGCAAAAAGGGTAAATAGAAAAAAATAGATTTAGGGGAACGTGAGATCAATGAATTGCATGTGTATCTAATACATGTGAGGTGATGGCTTATGGAAATTGGCGTTTGGTTTGGGATCTTATTAAGTGCAGTACTGGCCTTTCTATTAGGGGAGTTTTATGGACAGCCGCTCCACTGGTATCTCTTTATTGTTATTATAGTGATTGGTTTTTTTATTCAAACGGTTATCTTAATTTTAAAAGTAAAGAACGAGAGCTCTTAATGAGGTATATAGAAGAAACGTGTTGAGGTTAAGAAAGTGTCATCGCTAAAAGATGGCACTTTTTTATATTGTGAGTAAAAGGGTGGAAAGCAGGGCATCAGGAAAAATGCCTTTACAATGCTTGTTTTAGCTGATATCCAATAAGACATAATTATTCTTGCCTAGTAAGTATATTAAAAATATAGCGTGACATACTAAAATTGACTTTATTTTTGCTTTTATGAAGGAGCGTTTCCATGCGTATTTTTAGTATGTTTGTAGCGATCATCATCAGCGCTTTTCTGGCAGTTGGAATAGCAGAATATTATCATCAACCATATAATTGGTATTTAGTTTTTCTTATGATTCTAACTGGGATTTTTATTCATATTATTATTTTAATATTCGAATCCGAGAATGCAGAAGAAAACGAAATTTAAAAATGCGAGTCCGTCAATATGGACTCGCATTTTTAATTAGATATTAAACAGTTAAGAATTTAACCAATTTATCTTTATCAAGAAGGTTTCCGACGAAAAATTCCCCGAATTCACCATAGCGTGCTGACACTTCGTCAAAGCGCATTTCATATACTAATTTTTTGAATTGCAGTACGTCATCAGCAAATAAAGTTACGCCCCATTCGTGATCATCGAAGCCTACAGAGCCAGTGATAATTTGTTTTACTTTACCAGCATAGCCGCGACCAATCATTCCATGTGAGCGCATTAATGATTTACGCTCATCCATTGATAGCATGTACCAGTTGTCGTTCCCTTGACGGCGTTTATCCATTGGATAGAAGCATACATAATTAGCCCGTGGAAGTTCAGGATATAGACGCGCACGTACATGTGGATTTTGGTAAGGATCTTCATTTGATTCGCCAGCTAAATAGTTTGAAAGCTCTACCACAGATACATAAGAATATGTAGGAATTGTAAAATCTGCAATAGCTAATTTATTGAATTCTGCTTCAAGCTCTTGTAACTCATCCATTGTTTCACGCAATGTCATAATCATAAAGTCAGCTTTTTGACCAACGATTGCATAGAAAGCATGAGCACCTGTTTTAGCTACGTCTGCTTCGTTCAGTTTTTCTAAATAAGCAATAAATTCCTCTACTGCTGCTTGACGTTCCTCAGCAGAAACAAGTTTCCAAGATGCCCAATCAATTAAGCGGAAATCATGTAAAGCGTACCAACCATCTAACGTAATTGCTGCTTCATTCATTATTGAAAACACTCCTTTATAAGTGAATACCATTCAAAAATTAGTTTATCATAGTTTGTACAAAAACCCTAAGTTCATGATAGTAATTCACGAATTTGACACCATCTAAAGATCATGTATTCTAAAGAGAAGAGATGTAATAAGAGGAGTACCAAAATGAAACATATTTTACAACAGCCAATTTGGCGTTATTATGATCAATCCATTAGTGCGAAGCAAAGATCACCGCTTGAATCTTTTGCGACGGACGATACATTGTGCCAATTAGTTGGCCAATTGATGTCTCCTCCAACAATTCGTACATGGGTTCATGAGGCATCTGTTGTGCTAGGTATTCAAGACCATCGGTTACCTTATGTTCAGCAAGGTATGGAATTACTAGAATCTAGAGGCTATCATCCTATTGTTCGTAATTCTGGTGGACTAGCGGTTGTGCTAGATGAAGGGATTCTTAATATTTCCATTGTATTGTCTGAACAAAAAGAGTCGCTCAGTATAAACGATGGCTATGATGTGATGGTGGACCTTGTGAAGGGATTGTTCCCAGAAGTAGCTGAAAAAATTGAGGCTTATGAAATAGTGGGCTCTTATTGCCCAGGTTCTTATGATTTAAGTATTGATGGGAAAAAATTTGCTGGTATTTCACAAAGACGCTTACGTCAAGGGGTGGCAGTGCAAATTTATTTATGTATTGAGGGGAGTGGCTCACAACGCGCGGCACTTATCCGTGACTTTTATGAAGAGAGCTTGCAACAAGAGGAAACAAAATTCGCTTACCCTCAAATCGTGCCAGAAGTCATGGCTTCGCTATCGGAGCTTATAGACCCTCATTTAACAGTAGAAGCGGTTGTTATTCGTCTACAGCAACTACTTAATCAGTGGGCCGAGGAAGTACGTCCACAGTCCTTTTATGACGAAGAATTAACGTTGTATGGTTTTTATTTACAGCGGGTTTTTGAGCGCAACACCAAAATGCTTGAACGTAAGTAAGCTAGTTGATTATATGAAACAGAAAAAGCGATGCGGCTAATTTAGCGCATCGCCATTTTCTGGTTGATAAATAGAACTGCTAGTTACAAGATTTCCGTTCTTCTCCATTTTAAAAACAGGCGCAATTCGCTCTTCCTCTTCATCAAGCGTAACAAGACGTCTAGCACGATTCATAATTTGAACAAATTGCTCGTAATCTTTGCGAATCGCTCGATTTTCCTCTTCTAGTTTTGTAATGGTTTTCTCTAGTTTTTTATTTTTCTCAGATGTTACATGTACAAGTTGTCGCCATTTTGAAGATTCATTTCCTACTTCACCAGAATGCTGTAAACGTAGTAAATAAGCTATGACAATATCAAGAGAAAGGGCAGATAGCGGAATTGATTTTCCTTCTGCAGCACTATTATTTACGGTAAACATACTAGAAGCACGGCGTCTTGCTGGCGCTCCCAACACTCGCATTCTCTCTTTTCTTTCCTTTTTAGCTTCTGCTAATTGTTCCTCGTATTCTTTACGAACAACGGCATTCCAACGAAAACCACAGGCTGCCGCAGTACGATTTAATGCATCGCCTGCTTCCTCAAAGGCATTAAGCTGTGTGCTTCCTTCTGTTACATGACGGATTACAGCCTCTGCTAGTAATTCATCGTTTTCTTTTAACCAAGCATCTTGTCTTACTTTACTCATATTAAAATCCTCCCACCTTTATCTGGAACTTGTTATTTAAGACTAGCATGACCAATCTTTTAACCTTTTATTCATCTATGTAGAAGGAATTATGCTTGAATAGAAGGGGAAAAGTACGATACAATACCCGATGTAGGTTTGCGCACATGCTGCATACTTAAATATGTGAAGGTCATGTGTGCAATAGAGCGAGATTATGTTTGAAAAATACTATATAGAAAGGGTTGTTGACAAAATGGCAAACGAATTTAAAGTTTGCGATGAATGTCAGGCCGTTAACTTAAAAACGTTAATTCCAAAATTAAAGGAAATCGATCCTGATGCAACCA
>Ga0213823_1000040_pt1 | contig 131885 bp, 125 predicted proteins | sample MC6MC0907MG_FD_179887 | JGI IMG/M metagenome (GOLD analysis project Ga0213823, IMG submission 179887) | Enriched soil aggregate microbial communities from Iowa State University, Ames, United States - MC6-MC0907-MG | ecosystem: Environmental > Terrestrial > Soil > Unclassified | place: USA... | reverse complement strand
TGATTAGCTCAAATTGTTTTGCTGGCATCATGTTTGATGTCCAAAATTTTTGTTTTGTTCACTAGCAAAACTAGCTACTTAAAACTTTATTGATTACGTTTTGCTTGTTCAGTTTTCAAGGTTCATTATTTAAGTCGTTTTTCAGCGACTTCTTTATATTAACATCTCACTCAAAACATGTCAACAACTTTTTAAAAAAGTTTTTTTGTGTTTTTCTGAGTTATTCGTTTATGTCTTAGCGACAATTAATATAATACAATACTAAGATATTATTCGTCAACTACTTTTCTAAAAAAATATCGAGGTATTTTTTAGATACCTCGATTACAAGCATACTACAGTCATTGTCCCATTTCTAGAGCATCTTTATTTACCTTGTAATGACGGTGAAATATCCTATCATTTTTCGCTGCAATGGGTTCAATTTGAATATAGCCTTTATCCACTAGATACTCAACAAACACTTCTAAATCCACTGAGTAGTTAACAAGTTCATGATGATCATGTAATTCCTGAATAGTCCACATTTCTTTTGTTTGCATGACTTCTAATATATGCTGTGCTCCATCTCGTGTACGAGAGTGGATTAAAAACTCACTTGCTAAAAACAACAATTCTAAGCGCTTTTCTATTGGCTCATTACTTGTCACTAGCTCTTCATACAGCTTATAGATGGCTGGCTCGATTTTTTTCACCTGTGCCCAAACAGTTACTTCAGGATACAGGCCACTATCGATAATAGATAGGCGGCCTAGATGATGTAGGGAATCCACAACGTGATTATAAGCATCTAAGTAACTTCCTTTATCAAAGTATTCTTTCCCCTCCAAATAGCGACGAATTAACTTTGAAAATTGAATACCTGTTTTAATTTTACGACCACTATACGGAAATTCCTGCAATTCTATTTTTAGTTTATGCAGAAATTCATTCCGATCAAATAATACTCTACCGAAGAATATCCAATCAACAACCTTTCTATTTGAACCGATGAGTAACCATTTTCGAATTAATTTCTCCGTAACAGTATGTAGAGCGATTTTATTTCCTTCATATAAGTAATGTTTTGAAAAGACTGGTTGCTCTGCTTCTTTTACGATAATGAGTAAAACCGTATCAAATGTATCTGTAACGTTACTTTGTTCTTCACGCTTTTCCACTAAAATTACGCCTAATGTATTCGACTGACTCGCACGTTCTTGATATATCGGACGCAGTACTTGCTCCATGTTCAGCCCTCCTTTATTCATATAGGTTGTTTTGTTCCGTTAAAAATTCGACATACTCTAAAAGTATTCCTTCTTTCATTCAGTTCAAAGCTAAAATACTTTGCCCTTATATGTTATAGTAGATTTTAGATTGGGAGGCAAGATGAAATATGAAACCTTATAAAAGTAAAATTAATAAAATTCGTTCATTCGCATTAGCACTAATCTTTTTTGGTTTTATTGTCATGTACGGAGGCATTTTCTTTAAAAACAGCCCGATATTAGTTTTAATTTTCATGTCACTAGGTGTTCTTTGTATTATCGGTAGCACAGTTGTATATGCGTGGATCGGATTACTGTCAACAAGAGCTATTCAAGTAGAGTGTCCTAATTGCCATAAACATACAAAGGTTTTAGGCCGAGTAGATATGTGCATGTACTGCAATGAGCCATTAACACTTGATCCTACTCTAGAAGGTAAAGAGTTCGATCAATCCTATAATAAAACAAAAAAATCCTAGCCCTTTTTAAGAGCTAGGATTTTTATTGTACTTTAGCAGTAGCAACTTTACATGATGGACAAGTGCCGTATATCTCTAAGCGATGCGAATGCACATCAAAGCCTGTTACCTGTGATGCAAAATGCTCTATTTCGTCGAGTCCAGGATAATGGAAATCGACGATCTTACCACAGCATTCACAAATCATATGGTAATGATCGTTTGTCACGAAATCAAAGCGACTTGAAGCATCCCCGTAAGTTAGCTCTTTCACAAGACCTACTTCACGAAATACACGCAGGTTGTTATAAACAGTCGCTACACTCATATTAGGGAACTTACCCTCAAGAGCTTTATAAATTTCATCGGCAGTAGGATGTGCCATTGATTGAATTAGATATTCCAAAATAGCATGACGCTGAGGAGTAATACGTACACCAGTTGTTTTCAACGTGTCCAGTGCATCTTGTAAATGCGTTGCAGACATCGTCATGCACCTCTTCCATAAGTATTATTAATTTATAATTGTTATAAATAGTGTATCCAATTCGTACTACTTCGTCAACAATCACACATTGCTTATCCTCAATAAATCAATGGTTTTTTCCTTAATATCCTCTTGATAAATCCATAACATTTTCTAAATCCGTGTCACCCTTTAGCCATTTTGTTAGGCTTGGCTTGAAAATTTCTAAGCTACGCTCAACATAACGAGAAGAATGACTGGATACATGAGGTGATACTATAACATTTGGTAATGTCCATAATGGATTGTCGGATGTCAGAGGCTCCTCTTCAAATACATCTAAAACTGCGTGTCCTATTTGCTTTCTTTCAATCGCTTGAATGAGTACGTTTTCATCAACTAAATTACCTCGACCAAAATTCATGAAGATCGCATTGTTTTTCATCGCAACAAAATGCTCTTCTTTTAATAAATTGGTCGTTTCTGTTGTTTTTGGTAATACAGAAATAACGATATCTGCAAGAGGTAGTGCTTCTTTCAAATTGGTAAAACTAATCATCGTATTCATATAGGCCGCTTCTTTACCAGAGCGATTACAGCCAATTGTTGTAACACCAAAAGCTTGCAATAAACGCCCAACTTCCGAACCAATGGCACCTGGCCCCAAAATAAGTGCCGTACTATCTCGTAATTCCGTTTGTTGCGTTTTTTTCGACCATTCATTTTTCTTTTGCTGCTCATACATCCAAGGCAAAGCTCGTTTAATGGCTAAAATATGAGCAAGAATCGATTCAGCCATGGGCGTTTTATGAATGCCACGAACATTTGAAACTAGAATCCTGCGTTCAATAATAGCCTGAGCTGGCATTTTTTCTATACCTGCCGATGCAACAAAAATCCATTTTAGCTTTGTCGCAGATTGAATACTCTCTTCTGTTAAATCTTCACCATATGTAACTAATACATCCGCTTGTTGAAGCTCTTCATTTGATATGCTCTTTTCAAAGATAAATTCAAGCTGTGGAAATTCTGCTACTAATGGTTCTCGTAAATCTGGTCTAGGTTCAAATGTAAAATAGATTCTCATTGTTTTGCCTCCTGTTCTGCTAAATAAGCATATACTTCTTCAATATGATTTTTCACTCGAACTTTGCGCCAAGCTTTTACAAGCTTCCCCTCAGCATCAATTAAAAACGTTGAACGCTCTATGCCCATATATTCACGTCCATACATTTTCTTTAAAACCCATACATCATAAGCTTCAGCAATAGCATGGTCCTCATCCACTAATAATGAAAATGGCAAACCATGCTTATCAATAAATTTTGTATGCTTGCTTGCGTTATCTGGGCTAACACCCAGAACAACAGCATTTAAATGACTGAAGTCCTCAAACTTATCGCGAAAATCACATGCCTCCGTCGTGCAGCCTGGTGTCATATCCTTTGGGTAAAAGTATAAAATAACATTTTTTCCTTTAAAATCAGCTAAATGCACCATCTCGCCCTTTTCGTTCAATAGAGAAAAATCCGGCGCCTTTTGTCCTTCTAGTAATGTCATACAATCTCCTCCTCTGTAGGTCCTATTTTACTCTAAGTAACAAATCAAGTCATATCCCTTAATTTCTTTGGATTTCTTACACCGATAGGTCTACAATAGATTACGTATAAAAAGTTAGGAGGCAATTCTATGAATCATGCAAAATCTGAAGCAATACATGAAGAGGCATTACAGCATATTGTTGGTGGTGTAAACAGCCCTTCTCGTTCATATAAAGCAGTAGGTGGCGGTTCTCCTGTATCCATGGCGCGAGGAAAAGGCGCTTATTTTTGGGATGTAGATGGCAATCGTTATATCGACTATCTAGCAGCATATGGTCCAATCGTTACTGGTCATGGTCATCCTCATATTGCAAAGGCCATTACGCACGCAGCTGAAAATGGTACATTGTTTGGGACGCCGACTGAGTATGAAGTTACTTTCGCAAAAATGTTAAAAGAAGCCATTCCGTCGATGGATAAAGTACGTTTTAACAACTCTGGTACAGAAGCTGTTATGACAACGATTCGTGTGGCACGTGCCTATACAGGACGTACAAAAATCATGAAATTTGCTGGTTGCTACCACGGGCACTTTGATTTAGTATTAGTGGCTGCCGGATCAGGTCCAGCAACATTAGGAACACCAGATTCAGCGGGCGTGACAACTTCGACTGCTGAAGAAGTTATTACTGTACCTTTTAATAACCCTGAAGCCTTTACAGAAGCCATGGATAAATGGGGCGAGGAGATTGCAGCTATTTTAATCGAGCCAATAGTAGGAAACTTCGGTATCGTTGAACCAAAGCCAGGCTTTCTTGAATTAGTACATGCTATAGCAAAGGAAAAAGGGGCCCTAACGATTTACGATGAAGTCATCACGGCCTTCCGCTTCCACTATGGTGGCGCTCAAAATTTACTTGGCCTAACACCTGATCTAACTGCACTTGGTAAAGTTATTGGTGGTGGTTTACCAATCGGTGCATATGGCGGACGTAAAGAGATTATGGATACTGTTGCACCACTCGGCCCAGCATACCAAGCGGGTACGATGGCTGGAAATCCTGCATCTATGCAAGCGGGTATTGCTTGCCTAGAAGTACTACAAACACCAGGTATATATGAGGAAATGGATAGATTAGGCGCAATTTTAGAAGAAGGTATTTTAGCTGCTGCTAAAAAACATGGTGTAACCATCACGTTAAATCGACTTAAAGGAGCGCTTACTATTTACTTTACAGATGTGAAGGTAGAAAACTATGAGCAAGCTGAAAACTCTGATGGTGAAATATTTGGACGCTTCTTTAAACACATGCTTGAGCAAGGTATTAATCTAGCTCCTTCAAAATATGAAGCATGGTTCTTAACAACTGAGCATACAGAAGCAGACATTCAGGAAACAATTGAAGCAGTAGATATTGCGTTTTCTCAATTGTAATCTTGACAAGAAAAAGGCGACTTGCAAGTAGAAGTCGCCTTTTTCTTATTCATCCATGCAAATCTATGTATTTTATGAGCACTTCCTTCTATAATGTAAAGAAGCTAAAAAATATTAGACAGAAAGGACATCTTTATGAAATTAGGTGCCCGTGTATTTAAAACTGGTGTAGCTATCGTATTTGCATTATTTATTGCAGAGTTGTTAAAACTACCTTCACCTGTTTTTGCTGGAATTGCAGCTATTTTTGCTATTCAGCCTTCTATTTATCGTTCTTACCAAACCATTGTGGAGCAAGTACAAGCGAATATTATAGGTGCGACAATTGCCGTCATTTTCGGCTTGCTTTTTGGACACCATGTCGTTGCCATTGGTATAGCTGTCATAATAGCTATTGGTTTAATGTTAAAGTTTAGACTCGAAAAATCACTTTCGCTAGCGTTGGTTTCAGTTGTAGCTATTATGGAATTTCAAGGGGATGACTTTTTAACATTTGGTTTGATACGCTTTGTTACGATATTAGTTGGGGTATTAGCAGCATTTGTCGTAAATCTTGTGTTCTTACCACCTAAATACGAGGTAAAACTATTTCGCAAAATTTATATTTTACAAGATGATATTATTCGTTGGACACGACTGGCTGTACGGCAAGCTTCTGAGCATACATCCACAAAAACAGCATTAAGTAAGTTTAAAAACCGTATGCTACGAGTGGATACGCTGTATGATTTATATAAGGAAGAGCGTAATTACTTTAAAAATAAAAAATATGTCAAAGCTCGCAAACTAGTAGTCTATCGTCAAATGATTTTAACTTCCAAGAAAAGCTTGGAATTGCTACAGCGTTTGCATAATCACGAAAATGAATTAGCTCAGCTCCCTACCCAATTTCATTTAATGATTCAGGAGAGACTTGATTCCTTGCTAACGTACCATGAGCAATTGCTCTTAAAATATACAGGGAAGCTAAAGCCTGAGCATTCGGAGTGGAGTAAAAGCATTGACTATGTCCAACGTAATGAGCTGATGGAAATTTTCATCAAGCAAATCAACTTTGCTCGTGAAGAAGGCGATACGGAGTTTTCTAGCTATCACCTACTCTATATTTTATCGCGTATTTTAGATTATGAGGAAAACTTAGAACATCTTGATACACTTATTGTTTCTTACCAAAGCTATCATGGACATGAAATCAATGTAGAATTTGAAGAAGAATTCATATAGCTAACATTTTGGCGACAGATTACCTTGATTCAGTGGGATTTTGATCACCCATTGAATAAGATAAGTCTGTCGGCTTTTTTTATACAAAAAACCTCCAAGTAGTAATCTACTTAGAGGAAAGGAGCTAAGAACGCAATGTTAGCAATTGTTGCTCTGCTTGTTGGCGTTTGACCGTTTGTTCAGCACGTAAATGCTGATAATTGGCAATGCCTGATACAATAGTATCCCACATTTCTTCAAGAGTCTTGGTAGTGTTGGATTGTTGAGCCATGGCAGTACTTAATTGCACCGCTTCCTTGCTAGCTCCCCCAAATTGCCTCATACGATCTTCAAAGGCAGAGGCTGATTGACTTTGTAATTGTTGACGTCTTTCATTAACTGCATTCATCAAACCCATTTTAAAAACAGGAATGGTTTTAACAAAAGCCCCATTAATTTGTTCCATCAATTCACTGTTACCATTACGTAGCATATCGATTTGAGGGGCTGTGATAATAGCCACCATACGCGATTTTTCTAAGTCATCTATTTTTTGCTGGAGCATCTCTGCAATACCTTGCAAACGATTTAGCTCCATTTTCGCCAGCTGATTTCCTGCTTCACTCTGTTTTTCATACATCGGAATCAATGTTGTTTGAACCTCATGAAGCTTCATGTCAGTTGCTACGATATACTTTTCTAGCTCAAGATAGTACATGAGGTCTTCTTGATATAAGCGTGCAAGTACTCGGTTATCCTTCGCTAATTCCTCTTCCATCAGTACAAATTGATAATGGATTTTCTCAATATCTCTCCCCAGTCCATTATATTTCGTAAATAAATCGCCATTATTTTTGGTCTTACGTGCAAACAGCTTTTTAAAAAAGCCCTTTTGCTCTGTAAAATCTTGTTTGTCGAATGTCTGCATAAGGGCTTCAAGCTGCTTAAATAATTCATTTGATTCGAAAGTTGTTGACTGGGTGATGATGGCTAAAATTTGATCTGCAAATGTAGCTAATTTTGTAGACGGCTCTTTTCCCAAAGCTAATAGCTCTATCTGATTTTTTATATTGATTTGATTGGCAATTTGCCGTACCTCTGCATGATCCCTTAACTGTTCTTTGAAGGCTTCTGCTGTTTCCAGTGTCAGCTGCTTCAGCGTCAACGAGTTATTCGACATTCGTGCCGCCTCCTTCCTATCATCAGAAAAAACGATTAAAGAGTTTTTTTATGATTTTGTCGGGTGCAGTTTTCTGTGGCTTTGGTTCTTCATAGTGCAAGTCAAACAGCATATGCTCTAAACGGTGTACATCATAACTATCCTCTTGCAAATGCTTTTCTAAATCTAGTTGTCCTGTCGGATTATAAAAAACAATATCCACACCAAATCGATTTAAAAAGGCCAATAACGCTATATCTTCACGTGTTAAAGCTGGTTGTTGAGGTGCTTGGTATAATACCAGCTTCGGTACCTCTTGGGAATAGTCAAAGCTTTGTAGTAATCTTAGGATCTCCTGTGGAATCATCGACATTTGTTTAAATAAAAATAACTGTAAATCATATAAGGTCTCATTTGGCTGCTGTTTCAACATGGGCTGCTCACAGGAAGTTTTTATCGTGTGTGCAATCGCACGCTGTAGCTCCAATGTTAACTCACCGTATTGCCACCAATCACTTTGCATAATACGCTCTACTGATAGTTCTCCATTTACTAGGCAATGCTTATAGTGAAAGTGAAAATTGGCTCTACTCGTTGGTGCATAGGGGAATTTTTGGACAAAAACAGTTTGCGGATTTGCTAATAACTGATGCATATAATACCAGTATTCTTCCCGTCTGCTCGAAACCCCACTAATTTTGGCAAATATGACTGGAATGACAATCTCATCCCCAATTACTTCAAACTGTGGTCGAACCAAAGCTTTCTCTTTTGCATAAATAAAAATATCATCATATGTCATCCGTAATGTTAAGGAGCGTGGCATAAAATCTTTAAACTGCCAAGGCTTATAGACACCTGATTGCTGATCATGCATTAATTGCTCAAAATGCTGACTAGATCGATATCCAACCGTTGCCTGCCGATCACGCAACTTATCAGGAAATGGCTGTAAAGTTGTTTGATTGGTATACGCATATGTGATAGAGAAAGTATCATTAGGATCAATCTCAGCAAATTCATCTATTTTAGCTGGATGAAAAATTAACACATCACAACCGAGCTCCATTAATAACAATAAGAAATAGCGCTGACTTAGAGTTGCTTCCCCATACCAAACTACTTTAGGAAAATCGTCTGTTGGTTTCATGGATTTTGTCCATAGAATCCAATGGTTTTTTAGCCATTTCACCATATCAATTAAAAAACGGCGAAAGTCATTTGCTAGTAAACCTAATGATTGCTGTTTTTGAAAGAGCTCTACTACTTTAATGGTTGCTAACTGTAAATGGCGATTCATTACACTGTCATCATGCTTAGGAATTAATTGATAACCATACATCATTGCCACTAAACGATTAATAGATAGACCTTGTGGAGTTTGTTGATGCTGCGAAAGGATTGTTTGTATTGCCTGAAAGTCTTTTGGTTCAATATGTTTATTTAATTCTTCACTTAAAATATGGATGTTAGTGTTCTGTGACAATGTAAATAATGAATTGAAATAATCATCTTCTTCGATTGGTACGCCCAATACACGAACAGCAATTCTACTAAAGCTCACTTGCTGCTCTGTTGTTTCATAAAATGCACGATCCTTTGGTGAATCTTGAAACGCCTGTAGCCAATCATCAGGATGACGCTCCAACACTGATTTAATTGTGATTGTTTGCATACAAACGCACCTCCTAAAAATCATCCTCAGCCTATGCTAAAGCATTCATTTGTCATAGGACGTCTCACCTAATGACAACAAAAATATTTGAACATCTATACGATCGTTTGTTGTGATGCCATCTGTAAAACTGTTTCCAATAAATTCTTTGTAAATGCTTCACCATTGTGAGGCGAGTAAGTTGTATTTTGTAAAAACTTTGGCTGTTTATCCTTTAAGTCTCCATGATTTGGTGTAAAACCTAAATCAGCCATTGCAAGCATGCCATAATCCATAATAGAATCACCTGCTGCTATATGCACATCGTATGTACAGAACTCTTTTATATATTCTATAGCCGCTTCCTTTGTCAGCACCTTGGGCATAAAATACAATTTTTTCCCTTGTAGCAGAACATGCCAACCATGCATATCAAACTCTTGAATCATCGCTTGTAATTCATCGTATGGTAAAATATCAATATCTACATGATGTACATAAAAAAGATCATCTATATAAAGAGATCGTTGTAGCCATGTATCAGATTTAATCGTCTGAAAAAGCTTTAGCATATCCATACGAGGGATCGAGGAATCTTCAATACGTCTAGATAATGTTTGTGTCCATTTTTCATATGGCTGACCCTTTTCTACTATTGTACCCCCATTGCTTGTAATTGCAAAAGCAGGGCATAAATCATGAATAAAATGGATTCTTTGATATTGATGTAAAGCTCTTGTCGTAACAGGTACAAATAAAGTATGTTGGTGTACCTGTTGCAATAGGGGTGCTGTTGCCTGTGTCATCATACTCATTGCTGTTTCGTCCTTGTGTTCAACGACGATTGTCTCTGTAGCTGGCGGAAACATCTCCATCATGCGTTTAGAATAAATAAGGGTTCTATCTAAATCAGATGTAAATAATATCATCATACTCTCCTCTATAATTCTTTGATCAAACCACAACACGCATAGGACATATTCGAATACTCTTCAACCAATACATTTTTTTCCTGCGCTAATAATAAAATATGTTTCAATTCATGCATGTACTGTGGATTAATTAAAATCTTCCAAGGTATTCTTCTCAGCAAAACTCTTGTCGTTTCCCCAACACCTGGCTTAATGAAATGAATATTATCAATACCAAAATCTCGTTGAATTATTTGCACGGACTTCATACCCTCCCATGTAATTGGAGAGATTTCTTGCTCTTGAATTTGTTGCACAATTTTACTCTGTACTTGTTCAAAACATGTGACGATACGCTCTATGTACAGATTGGAGACATCTATTGCCTCTAATTCTTTGTAGTATTTTGCACCATGAAAATCGTTTGCATCCATAAACTGCAAATTTAATACCGTTCTACTTACTAATCCAGATACAGTGGAATTTAAACAAGCAGATGGTATTAAAAAATCCTCACGAGTTCCATAAATAGCTGCACAATGGCCAGGATCAGCCAAAACAGCTAAATCGCCACTTAACTGTTCTTGATATTGTAAATTAAACTTTTGGCAGGATTGAATTAATTCATTGGTAATTGCCCCTTTTCCTGTCCAACCATCAATAAATTGCAGACTTCCTAGAGGATGCTGTGTCAAAATATAACGAATTGCCGTTTCATCAAACCCACGACCTCGCAGTATAGAAATGGAGTAATGTGGAACATTCACATGATAATGCATGGCTATATACCGTTTGATTAAAATACCAATGGGTGTACCTGCACGAGCTAAACTCACAAGAATTAAATTTTCTAATCCTCTATTTTCAATGATTTGTTCTGCCACTACTCCAACGGCGATTGCTATTCTTTCTGCATGAACATCTAGCGCTTTATAAAATAGATTCATGTAGGTATCCGATGGTTGCTTCTCCACTGGCAGCATTTCCGAATAATGTATACCCGATTGAATGAGTTGTTCACGTTTCTCATTATCCATTTCAAGGAATGCACTTCCAATATCACGCAATAAAAAAATAACGTCCTCTGGTGCATAACTCCCCATTTTATCTGGCTGCAAAGTCGATATCATCGTTCTACCTCCAATTCATGCATACTAATTACATATACTTTGGCGTTAGCGGCTTCTTGTAATGCCTTTACCACACGAGCAACTACCTCTTTACTTGCTATACGTTCCACTATGAAAAAAAGTTCCGTGTAAGACTGGCTTTGAACATTATATAAAAAATTAGTGACCCCGTTATTTTCTGGACTTTCAAAGGCTATTTTATCGTTAATCGTATATCCTACATCATCCGTACAATAGATTGGACTACGAGTAGTTGACTGAAAATAAACATCATTTCCTAAATAAGAGGCAATTTGCATAGGAACATACATGAACTCACCCGTGCCAATAACAAGCGCTGGTCCATTTGTTCTTAGCTCTTGTAATTGCATAGCAATAGCTTGTATCGTTTGCTTTTGGTCAACATGCTGTTTTGACGTGAGCATAAATCTCCCTGTTGCTAGTAAATAGGGGTACTTATTTATTAATCCATTCTCCGCAACAGAACGATAGAATTTGCGATCAACAGATACTTGAATCGGACAAATGTCCATATCTCGTGCAACCTGTGTTAGTAAGTTTGGTTGTGTACTGGTTAAGCTTGGAATGCCTGAACAGCTAAAATTCCCACACATAATGGAGATGAATTCTATAGAGATACCCCATTGTACTTCTAATTGCTTAAAGATTGTTTGCTGCTGTTGGGAACGCCAATCTAAAATAGATAGTACCGCATATTGTCTCACTAAAGGAAATTTCTGTATTAAAGTCTCAATAATATTAATGACCGTATTTCCAGTAGTAATCTCATCATCAATTAACACAATGCGCTTAGCTTGCAGTAAAAATTCTGGTTCCTCCGTATAAATTCTATGGCTTGTCGCATGTGAATGTTCTTCTTCAAACGTAACAAATGGCTCAAAATCGGGCAACACTTCACGTGTTGTGTGGATATACATAGCATTCGAGTGAAAGGCATTAAATACTGCGTGTCCAAGTGCTGTTGCTGTCTCAGCAAAGCCAATAAACAATGTTTCATCCGTTAATTCTAGGGTTCCTTCTATGGATTTTTGTACTTCATCCAAATTAGCTCCGTCTTTTAAAGCTTTAACGACAGCCGAAGCCATTACCTTTTGTCCCGTAAGATGCTGCTGATACATCATTGCTAAAAGAGTTCCTGTCAGTAAAGGGATTTGCGGACGGACAGCCAAATGTTTGCCTAGTACCGTGCTTACAAACAAAAATTGTCTCTTCTTATTAATCCGAGCCGCCATTCTAAACAAATCGGTTAGCGCAAAATTATGGGGATTGTAGGTAATTTCAATATCAATTGAATAATTCGGTAAAATGCTTAATTTACTCATTTGTTGTTGCATATACACTACCACCTATTTCAGACTGTAATAAAAGTGAGGCAAAATCGACAGATTCATGATAAACACCATAGACATGAGCCTGTTTTAAAATCCGTTGTGCCCATCTCATATGTGGCTTAATTTCATTCATTTTATTAGCATAGTGACTTTTCATAACACCTTTTTGTCCATCATTATTTTCTATAATACTTAGCGCATCTAAGTATTCCTCATACGAAATAGCATACAGGGCATGCACAACACGGATATGGCTCGGATGAATAATTGTTTTTCCCACTATGCCATTTTGTTTATCCATTAAAACTTCTTTCATTAATCCATCTAAACAATCGTCTAATAACGCTTTCCGTGTTTCAAGCGCGCCTTTCTCACTAAATGGTGTCACTCTAAGTGCGGGCTTTAATACACGCTGATTATTAAAATACTCCCACACAGGCCCAGAAATAATAAAACCATCTTCCTCACGACCTAAGATATTGACTATATCTGCAATACAATCTCGTATGACACTAATATCATAAATGGTAGAATCCATACGCCGGCGAATTCCGTAAATACCACAAAAATCGGTAGCACCAATTCGTACATTTAATACACGGGCTTTGTATTGATGTAGAACCGCTTTAATGTCTAATAACGCTTCCATGCGAGTTTCCTTATATAGTACCTCACGACTTTCTAAAATTGGCATACCATATAAAATTAAATCATTTTCTAAAATGGTTTGTTCAAGCAACTCGAAATAACGGGCACCCTGTTCTGCTGTAAACTTTGGAAAGACATAGCCAGTTAATATTTCTTGCTTTTTCCCTAAAACAGTTGTTAGCCTTTGAAATTGCTCAACATGACGTACTCGAACAAAAAGTAAAGGGAGCTCCTGAAGTAATAGCTGTTTTTGCTGATAGAGTGCATATAATTCACTAATATCCTCTATCAGCTTAGCTTCACAATCTACTAACTCTGCATCTCCAACTGCATCCTCCAAATCAATGACAAGTGATGTGAGTTCCTTATATTTTTGTGATCGGATCAAGCTCACAATCGTAGGCATGGAAGCTGGCATATACAAAGTCGCACCTAGGGCATATGACAAAATATCCGCCGTTTCCCATTTTGTAAACGGCTGTGGCTTCTTATAAAAAATCATCTCTGCTTCTGTTGCAAAATGTTGCATCTAATCCTCTCCCCAGTAACTATGCCTTTTGTGAAAAAAGCACTGTATCAGCCTGTTCCATACAGACTAATACAGTGCCTTGTTTACACTGCTGTTTTCTTCTTCAACTTGTAAATAACAAATGTCAATAAGAATGCAGCTATTAAAATAATAACGAAAATTTCATGCGAAGGATGGTAGCCCAAATATACTAACACACATTTTCAGTGTATTACGATAAGCCCCTGTTACATCTGCTAGTTTAAAAACTGTGCATATGTATTTAATATCTCATTTAATACATCCACATCAGATCCTCCACCATGCACCTACGTCCCATAGTTACTGTAGGCCATATGCATTGATTAAAGCAGCTAGTCCACCCTGGTAACCTGAACCTACTGCAGCAAATTTCCACTCACCATTATGTCGGTACAGCTCACAAAATACTACAGCCGTTTCAATACTGAAATCTTCACCTAAATCGTAACGCAATACCTCTGATCCCGACTCTTCGTTCGTCAATCGTACATAGGCATTTAAGACTTGCCCGAAGTTTTGATGACGTCCCTCGGCATCGTAAATAGTAACCGTCACTACAATTTTTTCAATTTGAGGTGATACTTGCTTTAAGTTGACAAGAATTTTTTCATCATCCCCATCCCCTGCACCTGTACGATTATCTCCCGTATGGACAACAGACTGGTCTGGGCTGGCTAGATTATTATAGAAAATAAAGTCCTGTTCATTACGACATTTACCTGAAGCATCTAGTAAAAATACAGATGCATCCAGGTCAAAGTCTTGTCCACCATCAAATTGCTTTACATCCCAGCCTAAACCAATGCCAATGCTATTTAAGCCTGGATCTTGCTTTGTTAAATCAATACGTTGCCCTTTACTTAATTGTATAGCCATTCAAAAATCTCCCTTTCTGTCCAAAGATGAAATTTTAGTTTACACTTAAGCCATAATCATTACATAAAGCAGCTAAGCCACCTTGATAGCCTGCACCAATCGCATTAAATTTCCATTCTCCGTTATGACGATATAATTCCCCTACAACAATAGCTGTTTCAATACTGAAGTCCTCGCCTAAATCATAGCGAATAATTTCTTCGTTGGAAGCAGCATTCATAATACGAATATAGGCATTAGACACCATACCGAAGTTTTGACTGCGAGACTCTGCATCATGAATGGTTACTGTGAAGGCTAGTCGCTGAACATGAGCAGGTACTTGAGTTAATGCCACTTTCACCACTTCATCGTCACCTTCGCCTACACCTGTTAAATTATCGCCTGAATGCTCAACTGAACCATTGCCACCTGTAGTGTTGTTATAAAAAATAAAATCATTTTGATCTGCAACTTTACCTGTATCAGCAAGTAAAAACACAGAGGAGTCTAAGTCAAAATCATGACCACCATCATATTTATTTGTATCCCAACCTAAACCTACAACCACATTCGTTAATCCTGGATTTGTTTTAGTTAAATCTACCTTTTGACCTTTTTGTAGTGAAATGCCCATAATTTTTATTCCTCCTATTTAGTCAATTATTTATTGATATCTTCGAACAACGTCGCCAAGCTTTATGTCATTTGTTCCCGTACCAACCGCAGCAAATTTCCATTCGTTATTATGACGGTAAATTTCTCCACATACTAACGTCGTTAAATTCGAATAATTATCAGTTAAATTATAGCGAATTAGTTCGCTTCCTGTCCTGTCATCATACACACGAATATATGCATTATGAATCATACCAAAGTGTTGATTGCGACCTGCCGCATCATAAATGTTTACAACAAACACAAGCTTGTTATATTGCGAAGGTACAGACGATAATTCAATTGTAATTACCTCATCATCACCATCACCATCACCTGTTAAATTATCACCTGAATGTCGAACAGAACCGCAGCTACTTGTTAATTTTCCGAAATAAACAACATCGTCACCCGCTACAACCTTATCATCTTGTAACATTAATACCGAAGCATCACAGTCGATACTTCTGCCACTGCCACTATTTCTGCTAGAAAATAAACCACCTAAAAAGCCGCCACTTTTCTCTTGGCCTACAGGGTCCCACCCTAAACCAACTTTAATTTTATTTAATCCTGCGTTACCCTTTGTTAAATCAACTCTTTGTCCTTTTTGTAAATTAATCCCCAATTCTAACACCCTCCTAAAATATGTATTTCAGTCGAAAGATTTTATGGTAAGCAATAATCTACTAAGCTAAAAGATTTCTACTTAAATTAAGTCTAAAATAACGTGACAAAAAATTCAATTAATGGCTCCGAAAAGGTGTTTTCTCTTATTTTTGAAAGCCCCTCACGTCTTTTTCTATACTATAGAACGTTCTTGTAGTAAAAATGTTCCTTTTATATCCAATGGTCCAAGCAGCTAAAAAAACCTTCTAACTTGTAGAAGGCTATTGTCTTATTTACTAACTTTTCATTTTTGGATCAAGTGCATCTCGTAGTCCATCACCCATTAGATTAAAACCTAAAACTGTTAACATAATAGCTAAACCAGGGAAAATCATCGTCCACGGAGCATTTAATAAAAACTTCCGTGCATCCGCTAACATTTTTCCCCATTCTGGTGCTGGAGCTTGAGCCCCTAGCCCAAGGAAACCTAATGCTGCCGCTTCAATAATGGCTGTCGCAATTGCTAGTGTTCCCTGTACAATTATTGGGGTTATGGAATTCGGCAAAATATGCGAAAATAGAATTCGTGCATCACGCATACCAATTGCTTTTGCTGCTATTATATATTCCTCTTCCTTGACACTTAAAACCTTAGAACGGATTAAGCGCCCAAAATTCGGTACGTTAATAATAGCAATGGCGATTAATGCATTTTGTAAAGATGGACCAAGCACTGATACTACTGCAATCGCTAGTAGCATACTAGGGAAAGCTAGCATAATATCAAAAATACGTGAAATTATCGTATCGATCCATTTTCCATAATAACCTGCAATGATGCCAAGTAAACTACCAATTATCACGGACAAAATAACAGAGAAAAAGCCTACCCATAGCGAAATCCTTGCACCGTGAATGATCCTCGAAAAAATATCCCGTCCAAAATCATCCGTTCCAAACCAATGATCAGCGGATGGTGCCAGTAAACGCTTCGTTAAATCTTGTTCATTGATGCCCTGTGGTGCAATGAACGGACCAATGACAGCTAGTATAATAAAAAATATAACAATTCCTGCTCCAACAAGGGATACTTTACTCTTTTTAAAACTACGCCACCCTTCGAGCCATGGACCTACTGCCTTTTCTCGAACCGGTGATACTTCTTTTTTTATATCGATTGCTCCAGTCATCATTGCAACTCCCTTCTATTTGTATTTAATCCGTGGGTCGACTACTGTGTACAGTAAATCCACGATTAAGTTAATCATGATGAAAATAAATGCAACGACGAGAATACCTGATTGAATAACGGGATAATCCCTGAAGCCAATCGCATCATAAATATAACGACCAATTCCTGGCCAACTAAAAATCGTCTCTGTTAAAATGGCACCACCTAGCAGTAATCCAGTTTGTAGACCAATTACCGTTAACACAGGAATAACTGCATTCTTTAATGCATGCTTATAAACAACAATAAACATTTTTTGTCCTTTTGCTCTTGCAGTCCTTACATAATCTGAACGCATAACTTCCAGCATGGAGGACCTTGTGATTCTGGCAATGATAGCCATCGGAATCGTTGCAAGTGCTACTCCTGGTAATATTAATCGCTTTATGACTTCGATGAATTGATCAAAGCGGCCTTGAATGAGCGTATCCAATAAATAGAAATGGGTTATGGCGGTAATTGGATTTCGCACATCTTCTCGACCAGATGTAGGCAGCCATCCAAGCTTACTACTAAATGTCCATTGCTCCATCAATCCAAGCCAGAACACGGGTACAGATACACCGATTAACGCTATAATCATTGCTGTATAATCAAACCAAGAATTTTGGAACCACGCAGAAATAATGCCCGCATTCACACCAATAACAATCGCAATGATCATCGCAAATAGTGCAAGTTCGGCTGTTGCTGCTAAGTATGGGAAAATTTCTTCTGATACAGGTAGTTTCGTACGTAGGGAAACCCCTAAATCTCCCTGAAAAATACCTGCTAAGTAACTAAAATATTGTGTATACCACGGCTTATCTAATCCTAAACTTGCGTTTAACGCCTCGACCGCCTCTTTTGTTGCCTGTTGTCCTAAAATAACCTGTGCTGGATTTCCAGGAATTGCCCGTATCAACATAAAGACGATAAAAGTCATTCCAAGCAAAACTGGGATTAGTTGAAGTAAACGTCTCCCCATATAGTGAAGCATTTTCATCACCTCTCTATGATTTTCATAATCTACTGTGAAGTCTTTATATACTGTTGAAAGGTTGAGCCTTCACTAAACGGTTTTGAATGTTTAGTTGAATTCTTTCATACAGGAAATAATCATTATCTTTACTTGAAAAGAATCTGCGAGATTTCCACGGCTTACCCGCAGAAAAGCAAGCAGATTCTTCCCATTCCTTTGTTCAATTAAAAATGATGAAATTTACTATTGAATATCTACTGCATCTAAACGGTCAGAACCAGTAGGATGCGCAATGTAATTTGTAACTTTCTTGTTAGCAGCTAAAATTGGAATAGAGTGAGCAAGTGGAACCCATGGAGCATCCTCAGAAATAATTACTTGAGCTTGCTTATAAAGTTCATTACGCTTGTCTTCATCAATCTCAGTTTGAGCAGCTGTTAATATCTTGTGTAATTCTGGATTATCATAGAACGTATAGTTATTAGAACCAATATTATCGCCGTCTAATAACGTGTATAGGAAGTTATCCGCATCCCCATTATCGCCTGTCCAGCCAAGTAGGAATGCATCCGCTTCACCGTTTTGAGCTTTTTCTAAATACGTAGCCCATTCAAATGACACAATTTTAGATTTAATACCCACGTCTTCTAAGTTCTTTTGAATCGCTTCAGCCACTTTTTGTCCGTCTGGCATGTATGGACGTGGTACTGGCATTGCCCATAGCTCAATTTCCTTGCCATCGTAGCCTGCTTCAGCAAGTAATGCTTTCGCTTTTTCAGGATCATACGTATAGCCTGTCACTTCATCGTTATAACCAGAAATTACTGGTGGCATTGGGTTTTTCGCTGGCTCAGCTAGCCCTTCATAAAATGCATCTACTAATGCTTGTTTATCAATTGCATAGTTGACTGCTTGACGCACTTTTACATTATCAAAAGGAGGACGTGTAACAGTTAAACCAAGGTAACCAACGTTCATAGATGGACGTTCGATTAACTGTAAATTTGCATCGCCTTCGATTGTTGCTTTATCAGATGGGCTTAAGCCATCAGCTACATCAATATTGCCTGCTAATAAATCATTTAAACGTGCTGAGTTTTCTGGAATAGAACGATAAATTACTTTATCTAATTTAGGATAGCCATCAATATAGTAATCTGGGTTTTTCTCAATTGTGATTGAATCATTACGTACCCAGCTAACAAATTTGAATGGACCTGTTCCTACAGGATTTGCAGATAAACCTTCTTCATCTGCTTCAAATGCTGTTGGAGAAGCAATCGCAAATGGAGACATTGCTAAATTTTTCAGGAATGGTGCTTGAGGTTGGCTTAACTTAAAGACAACTGTGTAGTCTCCCTCTGCAGTTACTGATTCAATTACTTGCTTGTCACCAACGACAAATTGCGAACTAAAGTAAGGGTGTTTATCTGCACCTGTTTTCCAACGTTCAATATTTTTAACAACAGCCTCAGCATTGAAATCTGTGCCATCATGGAATTTCACACCTTCTTGTAGCTGGAAAGTATACGTTAAACCATCCTCTGATGCCTCCCATGATTTGGCTAAGCCTGGTTGAATTGTTACATCTTGCTCTCCGAAGTTTACAAGTGTTTCATAAATATTAGCTGTCACCGTGAAGGATTCACCGTCTGTAACAACAGCAGGGTCAAGTGCTACAGAATCTCCACCACGACCATACACTAAAATTTTTGGTTCTCCACTGCTAGCTGTATCGCCACCAGTTGAAGTATCTTTACTACCCGTATCCTTAGTATCTGAGCCGCCACAAGCTGCTAAGATTGTCGAGAGAATAAGGAGTAGCATTACACCTAAAGTCCAAAACTTCTTTTTCTTCATCGAATTTCCCCCTATGAGTTTTTATATCATTTAATGTTGGAGTGCCTCGTAAAGATGGCAAGCAACATAATGACCTGGTTTCACTTCTTGCATTTTAGGTACTACCTGTGAGCACTGATCCTTTTTAAACGGACATCTCGTATGGAAAGTACAACCGCTTGGCGGGTTTGATGCACTTGGAATATCTCCAGAAATGATGATCTGTTCCCGTTCAAACGTAGGATCTGGGACAGGAACCGAAGATAAAAGAGCTTGTGTATATGGATGAAGCGGTTCAGCATATAAATCCTCACTCGCTGTCAGCTCAACTAATTTACCTAAATACATAACGCCAACTCGATTACTAATATGACGCACAACCCCTAAATCATGGGAAATAAAAATATAAGTTAGCCTTAAATCCTTTTGCAGCTTTTGCAATAAATTCAAAACCTGTGCCTGGATGGATACATCAAGTGCAGATACTGGCTCGTCCGCAATAATTAAGCGTGGATTGGTCATCAGGGCTCTAGCAATGCCAATACGTTGCCTTTGCCCTCCACTAAATTGATGCGGATAGCGTTTGATATGATATTCATTCAATCCAACAATCTCAAGTAGCTCCAACACTTTTTGTTTTCGCTCTTTGGCATTACCTATCCCATGAACAATAAGAGGCTCCTCTAAAATTTTGCCGATGTTATGGCGAGGATTTAGTGAGGCATAGGGATCCTGAAAAATCATTTGAATATCTCTACGTGCCTTCCTCATTTCATTGTTGGATAATTCTGAAATCATTTTGCCTGCGAATTCTATCCTGCCTCCAGTGGGCTCTAGTAAACGCATTAATAAGCGACCCGTTGTGGATTTACCACAGCCTGATTCGCCAACAATTCCTAATGTTTCTCCTTCAAATACTTCAAAGGAAACATCATCTACAGCTTTTACATCCCCGGCATGTGAATTAAGGACTCCTTTTCGAATCGGAAAATATTTTTTTAACCCCTCAACCTTTAATAACGCTTTCGACACGTTGCTCCACCTCCTGCTTTTCTAGTAAAAAACATCTCGATTTATGATTCTCTGCTGCTTCAAATAAAGGTGGTGTTTCCTGTAAACAACGTTCCATTGCATATTGACAGCGTGCTGCAAAACGACAGCCTACCTGAATACTTCCTGGTTTCGGTACACTTCCAGGAATGGAGTATAAATTTTCCTTTTTATAACGCATGTCAGGTACTGATTGAATAAGCCCTTGTGTATAGGGATGTTTAGGATTAGTGAAAATTTCATGAATCGGCGCCTCTTCCACTATTTGTCCTGCATACATAACAATCACTCGCTCACAGGTTTCCGCGACAACCCCCAGATCATGTGTAATTAACAACACAGCTGTATTCAATCGTTTATTTAAGTCTTTCATAAGCTGTAAAATTTGGGCTTGTATTGTAACATCCAATGCAGTTGTAGGCTCATCCGCAATCAATACTTGAGGGTCACAGACAAGTGCCATAGCAATCATCACACGTTGACGCATACCGCCAGACAGCTGATGTGGGTAGTCCTTTAGCAAATCCTCAGCACGTGGTAGACCTACCAATTTCATAATTTCAACCGCTCTTGCAAACGCTTCCTTTTTTGACCATTTTGGATTATGGATTAATATAGCTTCCTTTAGCTGGTCACCAATCGTGAACAAGGGGTTTAGCGAAGTCATCGGCTCTTGGAAAATCATTGCAATGTCTTTTCCACGTATTTTTTGCATTTGTTTGTCCGTACATTTAGCAATATTTTTGCCATCTAGCAAAATTTCTCCACCCGTTATTTTACCTGGTGGTGATGGAATTAATCCCATGATGGACAGCGACGTAACACTTTTACCACTTCCCGATTCTCCTACAATCCCTAAAATTTCTCCTTCATGGACAGAAAAATCGATATCGTCTACAGCAGGAATTTGCCCATTATCTGTGAAAAAGGTTGTTTTCAAACCTTTTATTTCTAGTAGTTTTTTCCTCATGTGTAACGCCCCACCCTACCTATATTTTACTTAAATGTATAATAATATTAATAGAATACTATAACTTTCGTTAAATTCCTTATTTTCAGATAATTCTAACTAAAAATCCTTACTCTTTCAATCATTAATATTCTGCAAATTACATAGAATTTCTACAATAATCGCCTTCCATAATAATAAAATCTTATAAAGAGATAATTTTTTACTTTTTTCAAAAAAAAATAGCCTTCCATTTTCGAATAAATGAAAGACTTTTTTTGAAAAAATTTCTTAAACCGTTTAATTTTCGGAAAAATTTAATCTAAGTGCTGTACTTGGAATAAATTATAATATGTCCCTTGACTGTCCATTAACTGTTCATGTGTTCCACTTTCAATTAATTGACCATGATCGATGACGAATATCTTGTCAGCATGGGTAATTGTAGAAAGACGGTGCGCAATAATAATAGTTGTTCGTTCATGGGCAAGCTTGTCTAATGATTCTTGAATCAGTGCTTCACTTTCTAGATCTAATGCAGAAGTAGCCTCGTCCAGGATTAGAATTGGTGGATTTTTTAAAAACACACGCGCAATGGCAACTCGTTGTTTTTGTCCGCCAGAGAGCTTTACTCCTCTTTCCCCAACCTTTGTGTCATAACCATTAGGCAGACTCATAATAAAGTCATGGGCATTTGCCGCTTTGGCTGCTTCGATGACCTGTGCATCTGTTGCATCTGGTTTCCCCATTAATATATTCTCTTTGACAGAGTCACTAAAAAGTATATTGTCTTGCAGGACAATACCAATTTGAGATCGTAAGGAATGTAAAGTAACATCCCGTACATCTTTTCCATCAATGGTCACTTTCCCGCTTGTTGTATCATAAAAGCGAGGAATTAAACTGATAATCGTTGACTTACCACCACCACTCATCCCTACAAAGGCAACAGTCTCCCCAGGATTTATCGTTAAATCGATAGCATCTATAATAGGTGAGCCAGTTTCTTCATATTGGAAGGATACATTGTGAAAGCGAACCTGCCCATTTGCATGTGGTAGTTCACCAGCATAGTCCTTATCCTTGACTTCATAAGGCTCATCTATTAAATCGAACATTCGATCCATTGAAGCGATTGACTGTGTTAAAGTTGTGGACGAGCTAACAAGTCGACGAAGTGGGCCATATAAACGTTCAATATAAGCAATAAAAGCAACCATTGTTCCAACTGAAAGTGACCCATTTATTACTTGATAGCCCGCATAGGCTATAACTAGTAATGGCGCTACATCTGTAATGGTATTCACGACAGCAAATGATTTTGCGTTCCACTTTGTTTGATCAAGCGCTTTTTCTAAAAACTCACCGTTTGCTGAATCGAACAATTTTTGCTCATGCTTTTCTAAAGTAAAGCTTTTAATAATGCTCATACCAGCTACACGTTCATGTAAATAGCTTTGTACACCTGCAAGTGCTTGAGAACGTTTCCGTGTCAAATCTCTCAATTTGCCAAAGAAGTATTTCACACTGAAAGCATAAAATGGAAATGCGACCAACGCTACTAGTGTTAGCTTCACATCCATGGTTAGCATAATGGCAATCGCAATTACAATCGTCGCCAAATCTAACCAAACATTCATTAACCCCGTCATGACAAAGGTTTTTGTTTGTTCAACGTCATTAATTACCCTTGAAATAACATCCCCTGCCCGTGTATTGGCATAATACCTTAAGCTTAAACGCTGTAAATGTGCATAAATTTCCTTACGAATATCAAATAGTACCTTGTTGCTTACGTGTTGTGCAAAATATTGTCGATAATACTCAATAGGTGGACGGATAATAAAGAACACAATAATAGTTCCACCTAGCCAATAAAATAGTTCTTTTGTTTTTTCTACATCTGTTAAGTCATCTGCTGCAATAATATCGTCTAGCACAATCTTAATGAGCAGTGGAATAAATAGTGGAATAGCAAATTTTACTATACCAATGATAATCGTTAAAATAATTTCCCATGTATATGGTTTAACAAAGCGCATATATCGCTTAATACTTCCCAATTTATCATCACATCCTTACAAAAAGAAACAGACATTCGAAGATGAATGCCCTAAGTATTATAGCAATATTTTGATTAAAATACAGTTATGATGACTTTATAGCGAACTATTTTACCTTTACCTTAACAACACTCTGTCCCCTCCAATAAAAAAACACCTATTAGTTAAACTAATAGGTGTCATGATTGATCATCTGACTGCATATCAAGCTGGAACTTGTAACGATTTGTCCAGACATCGATGAAATCGGGTGCAAATGGTCCTCTTTTTTGTTGAATCCAGCTTATTAATTTATCGACATTGCGCTTTAAAATCTTATCTATGACATCAGGATAAGACATTTCCTTACGATGGAGCTCATATTCATCCTCGTCTAAAAGGGTATAAGACATGTCAGGAAAAACTTTAATATCTAAATCATAGTCGATATATTTAATGGCATTATTATCGAAAACAAATGGTGAGCTTAGATTGCAATAATAATACACACCGTCTTCACGTAGCATACAGATGATGTTAAACCAGTGTTCCGCATGGAAGTAGCAAATAGAGGGCTCTCTCGTTAGCCATGTACGACCATCGGATTCTGTCACAAGTGTCCGTTCATTCGCACCGATTACGATATTTTTCGTTCCTTTTAAAACCATCGTTTCTTGCCAAACACGGTGGATACGGCCATTGTGCTTATAACTATGTATTTGTATCGTTTCTCCTTCTACCGGTAATGCCATTTTGTTAGCCCACCTTTTCGTCTATGCTACCTAAATCTAGCAGTCTCTAGTATATTATAGCAATGTGTACGCGAAAGGTGTAGTTAGAAAACCACAAATTTCACTACGCTATTTTGAATTTGTATAAAATTTAGTCAATTATAAGCGAATTTTATTATAATGTCAGCTTTGATGGGATTTTTTAGTTAAAGTCATAGAGAATTTCCTTTTAAGCTGACGATTTACTTACCTAAACAATTTGAAAGGGGCTGTCTTTTTCATCTTTTCGGATTTAAGACAGCCCCTTAGAGGTAAATGCAATTATGCAGTTACAAAGTGTTACTCACCTAGATCTTGGTTAGTTTTTGAGAAACGGCCAGAAGCTGGAGCTTTCTTTTGCTCTGCTTTCGCATTTTGCTTTTGCACTTCATTTACGTCCGTTTCATAACCAAACTCTTCACTTTGACGTTGCATGTTTTTATTCGGTTGGAAATTTTGGTTGTTTTGTTTTTTCATCATTCATTCACCTCCACGCTAGTTATTGTGTACGGAGGTGATGACTTTTATGCTCATGTATCAATGATTTTAAGAAGGTTTTATTTTCCTGCCGTTTGCTTTTTTACTTCATCCCAAATTTTTAGCATAGGCACAGGCATCGGTAAGAGTTCTATTTGCTCACGATTTAGCCAATCACCTAGCTCAGTCGATTCGCATTTTATATAATAGCTATTTAAATGCCAAGTTAAATGTGAAAAAACATGTTTAAATGTAAGTAATTCATGTTTGGCTTGGATAATTACTTTATATTCCATTGTAAAGTTTTCTACCGAAGATTGGCTTGTATCAATCATTGGAAATTGCCATAGATTAGCTAGCAGGCCTTGCTCAGGACGTTGTTGCATTAAAAATTGTCCTTTGTCATTTTCATATACGAGAACATCATATGTGAGATGCTTCATTTTTATCTTTTTTGATTTGACAGGTAATTTTTCTGGTTCTCCCTCATTAAAAGCTGTGCAATACTCTCTGACTGGGCATAATAAACATTTTGGAGAGGTAGGTGTACAAATAAGTGCACCCAGCTCCATTAAGCCCTGGTTAAACGATGAAGCATGATCAGGATCAATTAGTTCCTCAACCGCACTTTCGAAAATTTTCTTCGTTTTGGGAATAGCTATATCTTCATGTATATCAAGCACTCTACTTAGAACCCGCATAACATTACCGTCAACTGCATGTTCAGGCTTATTATAGGCAATACTTAAAATAGCACCTGCAGTATAGGGACCAACACCTTTTAATTTAGATATTTCATGGCGATTGTCAGGTACTATACCACCGTAATTTTCTATAACCTCACGAGCACCTGCTTGTAAATTGCGAGCACGAGAATAATAGCCAAGACCTTCCCAATGCTTTAATAAGTATTCTTGGGGTGCTTCCGCAAGCAAGTCTAATGTTGGAAAACTTTCCATAAAGCGATTGTAATAAGGAATAACTGTGTCGACACGTGTCTGTTGTAGCATCACTTCAGATACCCAAATTTTATAAGGATCTGTTGTGTGTCTCCACGGTAAATCACGCTTCTCTGTGTTAAACCAGTCAACTAATGATTGTCGAAATTCTGTTACATATGGGTAATTCACAGTGACCTCCGTTGTTTTTACGATTTAATTTATGATGAAAAGGGTATACAATGAAGAAAAGAATATTCGTGGAAGATCGACAATAATCGTCGCTTACGCACGAGTGTCAGAATATTTCAATATACCTTTTATTATGTTCGAAATAAAGTTGTATGCACATTGTACTCGATTTTAATGCATACTAGGAGTGGATATTTTTGGATTCAGGTACACATTTCGTTATGGGTATTGCCCTTGGCGGTCTTGCATTAGCTGACCCTGTAGTAGCCAATCATTCAATGACTTTTACAGCAGTAATGGCAGGTACAATTATTGGCTCACAAGCTCCAGATGTCGACACTGTGTTAAAACTACGTAATAACGCCATCTATATCAGACATCATCGAGGAATTACACACTCACTACCAGCTGTAGTTTTATGGCCAATTTTAATTACAATTGTTTTATCACTGATTTTGCAAGATGTGAATGTGTTACATTTATGGCTTTGGACATTTTTAGCTGTCGCACTTCATGTTTTTGTCGATATTTTTAACGCGTATGGTACACAAGCAATTCGACCTTTCTCTCGAAAATGGGTTGCGTTAGGTGTCATTAATACCTTCGATCCCATCATTTTTACCTTACATTGTGTAGGTATTGTGTTATGGGCATTTGGCACAAATCCAGTATGGACATTCAGTATCATGTACGTGGTTATCGTGATTTACTATATTTTGCGTTTTGCTGTGCAAAAAGCAGTAAAAAACGCGGTGCATCATACTATTCAAGATGAAGAATATGTCATTGTAGCACCTACTATGCGCTTCTTCCACTGGCGAATCGCAGCAAAGTCCAAAACTCATTATTATGTTGGCCGTGCTTATGGAAGGACTGTTAATATTTACGATAAATTCGAAATTAAGCCTTTGCCTAAAACTGCGCTTGTAGATGCTGCAATGAAAGATCCTAACTTAGCTGCATTTGTGTCTTTCTCTCCTATGTATCGATGGGAGATTTCCGAGCTTGAAAACGGCTTAATAGAAGTAAGGTTAATCGATTTGCGTTACCGTAGTGACAATCGCTATCCTTTCGTTGCCGTAGCACATTTAAATGATGCGAATGACATTATTACGTCTTACACAGGCTGGATCTTTACAGAAGATAAGCTCCAGAAAAAACTACAAATTGGTGCGAGTAATTAAGCAGTAAACCCTGACCAATATTGGTCAGGGTTTTTATTATTGTACCATATCATCACTAGCATCTAGTAAATGTATATACTTCGGATTGCGCCCTGCAAAAGCATGTAGTTTATCACCATAGCTAGCAATTAATTGACGAACAAGATTTTCTGTATACTCTGCCCCACGATAATCATACCCTGCTTTCGCGGCAGTTGATTCAAAGTCACTCCATAACAACTCCACCCAAACCTGTGCCCGTCCAACAGACATCTGAGGATTCTTTGCAAGTAACTCTTGTGTTAGTTTCTCAATTTTTTCATCCATTTATTTGCCCACCTTTACTGGTGAAAGGATAGATACTGGTAGTGCCTCTTGGTACTTGTCTCCGCCTAAACGATGACCCCAAGCAAAGCGTCCCTTCAAATAATCTACTTGGAAAAACTCATTATCTGAACCATCAATACGATACATTTCTCCTGGAACGATTGTATCAAGATCCACTAAATAAGCCGCAGCCATTAAAGCTTTGCGTTCATAAACAGCAAACTCATTGATGATCCCTAGCTGTTCTGCCTTTCGAGCTTTCTCTTTTAGAAAAGCAATTTCCTCTCGCAATTCATGTTCAGACATAGCTGCATAATTTTTTTCATTCATTCTTCATTCTCCTTCTCTTCTATAAAACGATCTATTACTTCTATAGGAAAACCCTTTTGATAGAGCGCCTGTTTAACCTTCATTTTTAGCTCATAACCAGTATACTTCGATACGTACTTTTTCCAAACTTTTTCGCCTTGAGCATCAAGTAGTTGCTGCCAGTTGTCATCATCCTGCCCTATCTCAACTTGGCTAAGCACCTCTTCAACAATCGAGAAAGCATACCCTTTTCTTAATAAGTAATCCTGAATTTTGGTCTTAATCTGTGTTGGGGTCTTCTTGCTTTCCGCTCGAACAATTTTCTCTGCCAGTTGCTTCGCCAGTTTTACTTGTTCCTCAAAACTATATGTAGCAAGCACCTCATCCTGCAAGTTTTTCTCAATGCCTTTTTTGATCATGTCTTGTCTAATGGCTCTTGGTCCTTTTTTCATAGTAGCTTTCTTTGTATCAAGCAGAGCCTTTGAAAAGTTTTCATCATTAATAAAGCCATAGGATTTTAACTTTTGGATTGCCTCTAACACTACAGCTTCTCCAAATTCTAAGTTGAGCAGTTTTTTCTTAACCTCATGCTCACTTCGCATTTGATATGAAAGGAAGTTTAACCCCTTATTAAATGCCTTACGTATCTCATCTTCATAGGCAATCTCTTGAATTTCGAATTCATCGAGCACTTTTCCCTTTGTTAAACCAAATTGAATGAGAATGGCTTCATCAACCGGAAAAGCATACTCTTCATTTAAATAGATATTATAGCGTTCAGGATTGTTTTTTTGACGTGCAATTTTCGTAATCATACGCATAGCAAACACCTCACTATTATCATTATAGCATTTCTTTATGGGGGATCTGACTGTTAGCACGGTTAATTTCCCTATGTTCGCGGGCATTCTTTTCCCTTCCACAGGTAAACTTCCTTCTCTGCAATTAATGCCTAAAGATGTTTACTTTTTGGTTACATGATAAACTTAAAAGTAAGCGTTTTATTCGAGAAAAGAGGTGCTTGTTATGAAAATAGTGATTGCAGGTGGCACTGGCTTTGTTGGAAATGCTCTTATACAGCTATTGCAGCACAACGGACACGACATTTTTGTCTTAACGCGTCATAAGTCAAAGCTAGAAAATGGCGTTCACTATGTTCAATGGCTACATCAGCATGAGCAAGCTTTGGAAATCTTTGAAGGTGTAGATGCCTTTGTGAATTTAGCAGGTGTTTCATTAAATAATGGTCGTTGGACAAAAAAGCAAAAGAAAGCTATCTATTGGAGCAGAATGAATGCCACATTAGAGATTATACGTATAATGGACATGCTCACGATAAAACCAAAAGTCCTTGTCAATGCTAGTGCAGTTGGTATATACCCAACTTCCACACAAGCCATCTATGATGAAGATTTTACGGATTACGCAACTGATTTTTTAGGCTCTACAGTCCACGATTGGGAGCGACATGCGAAACGAGCAGAAGCATTAGGTATTCGTGTGGCTCTTGCACGTTTTGGTGTCATTTTAGGTAGAAAAAGTGGCGCACTTCCACCAATGCTATTGCCCTATCAAATGCATATAGGTGGAACGATCGGCTCTGGAGAGCAATGGCTTTCATGGGTACATATTGAAGATGTAGCACGTGCTATTTATTTTGCTATTACAAATGAAAATATTCATGGACCATTTAATATAACAGCCCCGCATCCTATGAGAATGAAGGAATTTGGTCAAACGATTGCCGAAGTCATGGGCAGACGTCATTGGCTGCCTGTTCCTAGCTTTGCGATGCGTTTAGCTCTCGGCGAACAAAGCACACTTGTTTTAGAAGGACAACAAGTGCTACCAACCCTATTAGAACAACAACATTTTATATTTAAATACCCTTATTTAAAGCAAGCACTTGAAAATTTGGTAAAGGCTCAAAATTAGAAAAAATTAAGTTGGATAATTTTTTTAGTAATTACGCATTCTAATGAAAAAGAAAGGATGCGTTTTTATGTGGAAACAACATATTGTTGGTGCGGTAATTGCTACTTTTATTATTGCCGCAGGAATTAGCTTTAATCCATTTTTTGCTGCTGGTTCTGATGAACACCATTGGGGCTTTAAACGTGCTAAAAACGGTGAGCAGGCAGAGGCAGGAGCACAGCTCGATCAGTTACTTGACAAATATGGTGCGATTTATAAAGGGAAGGCAGATAAAAAAATTGCCTATTTAACATTTGATAATGGCTATGAAAACGGCTTTACTGAAAGTATTTTGGATACATTGAAAAAAGAAAATGTACCTGCTACTTTCTTTTTAACAGGCCATTACTTAGACAGTGCAAGCGACTTAGTGAAACGCATGGTGAAGGATGGTCATACTATCGGGAATCACTCATATGGTCACCCAAATATGGCTCGACTTTCACCAGATGGCATGCGTGCAGAATGGCAAAAGTTCGATGGCAAGTTACGTGAATTGACAGGCATCGATCGTACAACATATGCTCGTCCACCTGAAGGAATTTTTAATGCAAAAGTGCTAGAGGTGGGTAATGCAGAAGGTTATCGCCATATTTTCTGGTCTGTGGCCTTTAAGGATTGGATGAAGGATGAGCGTCGTGGGGCAGATTATGCTTATAATGCACTTATGGAACAACTGCATCCTGGTGCCGTTATTTTAATGCATACCGTAGCACAGGATAATGCGGAAGCATTACCAATGTTTATTGCAGAAGCTAAAAAGCAAGGTTATACGTTCTTATCGCTTGACGATTTAGTATTAGAATATGAAGATTTCCCTGTTGCTTTGCAATCGCCTGCTCCTTCGCTATAATGGGGAGATGACAATATAGAGCAGGGACGTGGAACGTTTGACGCAGCAAACAACAATGACCGTGGGACAAAAATTCCCACTAACAATAAAAAGGCTAGGCATTAATGGTGAAGGTGTAGGTTTTTATAAACGTAATGTGATATTTGTAAAAGGAGCCATTCCTGGTGAAGAGATCACAGCTCAAGTAACAAAAACACAACGTAATTTTGCTGAAGCAGAGATATTAGCCATTCGTAAAGCTTCAAAACATCGTCAGGAAGCACCTTGCCCAGTGTACAATGAGTGCGGGGGCTGCCAGCTTCAGCATATGACCTATGAAAAACAGCTAATAGAAAAGCGAGACATTGTTATACAAGCATTAGAGCGTTATGCCAAACCTTTACTCGAAACAATTGAAGTGAGAAAAACACTTGGCATGGATGATCCTTGGCATTATCGTAATAAAAGCCAATTCCAAGTACGTAAAGAAGGCAAGCGTGTTTACGCAGGTTTATTTGCTGAAGGAAGTAATAAGCTGTTAAACATTAATGATTGCCTTGTTCAGCACCCAATTACTTCCAAAATCACCGTTGCCACTCGAAAAATTTTGCAAAAGCTAAATATCACTATTTACGATGGTCGTACGCTAGATGGTTTAGTGCGTACGATTGTTGTACGTACAGGTATTCGTACCGGGGAGACACAAGTCGTTCTTGTCACAACAAGGAAAGAAATCCCTCATTTAGCTGAATTGATTACACGTATTAAAAAAATTGATCCGAGTATTGTATCCATTGCACAAAATATTAACCGTGAAAAAACATCATTAATCTTCGGTGATGAAACTGTTGTACTTGATGGCAAAGAAACCATTCATGAAGAGCTTGGCGAATTGGCCTTTGATTTATCTGCCCGCGCCTTCTTCCAACTAAATCCAAAGCAAACAGTTCATCTTTATGATGAAATTAAAAAGGCTGCTGCTTTAACGGGAAAAGAAACAGTGGTTGATGCATACTGTGGCGTTGGCACAATTGGGTTATGGTTAGCGGATAAAGCGAAGGAAGTTCGTGGAATGGATGTCATTCCTGAAAGCATTCAGGATGCTCGTAAAAATGCTCGAAATCATGGCTTCAAGCATACGAAATATGCAGTCGGTACAGCGGAAAGTGTTCTAGCGAAATGGCGTAAGGAAGGATTTACTCCTGATGTGATTACGGTAGATCCACCACGTACAGGACTAGCACCTGAATTTATTCGAACAGTCCTTAAACTAAAACCTAAACGTTTTGTTTATACCTCCTGTAACCCATCCACTTTGGCAAAGGACTTACAACAATTATCTAAGCTTTATCATGTTGAGTATATTCAGCCTGTGGATATGTTCGCACAAACGGCGCAGGTGGAATGCGTTGCAAAACTTGTTTTAAAAAACAAATAGTATGAAAAGGACGTTTCCCTAGGAGACGTCCTTTTTCTAATGCACAGCACAAGCTGCCTGGTGGATGATGGATGGTCCAGAAAAGTCGATACCTTAACCAATAACCCAGGTTTTAAATGATTATTAAATGTTAAATTTTCAGCTTTTATTCAAAGAACTTTAAAACGTAAGCTTTGTACTTTCACCTTTTACCTTTGAGCTTTCAAATCAGTTTAGTTGAAAGTTACCATTGGAGTAAGGCATGTTTTACGTTTTAACTCGCACACATGCCTTGAAGCGCGAGCGACTTTTCGTTTTCCATTTTCGCTAGGACATGCAAATCTTTTTAACCTTGTACTTCAATAAAGGTTGTGGCATTCGACTCTGATAAGACAGCGTCCACCTCTGATTCAAATTCTTCAATTCGATTGCTCAATTTCTCAATTTGTTGTTTAACATTTAGGGGATCAATGATTTCAAACTCATTTCTTTTCATAAATGTTTCGGTATGTAATTTGACTTCCTCTGGTGATTGTTTATCTTTATTGCCCAATATGTTAATTAAATAGGTTTCCAGCTTTGCAGGTAATGCATCATTTTCTTTGGCAACCGTATTGATAGCTGAACGATGCTGATGTTGTATAACTTCTAGCAAATTCTTTTCGTATTGAATGGATTGTTTCCGTTCAATTGCCTCCGCTACAGTCATTTCCTCTTTGCCCACCAACACCTTTGTGTTTGCATTGGACTGCACAACTAGTGCTTTTATTTTATTTCGATAGGAAATTAAACCTAGCACTTTATCATAGGATGCTTGCATTTGTTTTTCATATCCAGGAATGTCTACACCATTAATTTTACGATTGCTTTTTCGATTAGCTACGACTGCGCTAACCTCATTTGTTGCTGCTTCAATTCGCAGAGTCAGCATTTTTAATTCTGTTAAAGCACGGTGGATAGATAGTTTTTTCATTTCTGCCATGTAAAAACCTCCTTTTTAAGCAAGTGTTCTTTTATTATAAATAGAAAGATGGATAATGTCCAAAAATACCCATTTTCTTTTTTATTGCTTTCATTAGAACATGTCTGTATAATAATTTTCTAGGTGCCAAACCTATGTAACTTGGACGGAACATCCTTGTTACGCAAAAAACGCCATAACAGCACGGATTTGCTGGGCGTTTTTTGTTTTTTGAGCGGGAGATGAGCCCCGCTCTTTTTATTTTGCCATCGTTGGTTGTTGATGCTTGCGGCGTCCAAATATAAATAAAACCATTGCAACGACTAGCAAAAGCATAGCCACAAGTAAAAGAAAGCTATAATTTTTTACATATTCTAAATAAACTCCACCTAAAAATGGACCTGTTAAGCTACCAATACTTAAAGCAATTCCGCAAAGTAAATTCCCCGTAGGCAGTAGCTCCTTTGGTGTCAAATCAGCCATAAATGTAATCCCTAAAGAAAACATCGAGCCAACCAGCGTACCCGTTAAGAAAAATGCGACAGCCACAGCGAATTGTGAATGCTCTAAAAAGCTTGCAATCGCAAAAATAATTGCGCCACCAAATGACCCAATCATCAAAATATTCCTTCTCCCTACTTTATCTCCTAGTGCACCAAGCGGCACTTGCGTTAAAATACCACCAAATGTAAACACAGATAAAATGATAGGAATCATGCCGACTTCAAAGCCCTTGCGTAGTGCATAGACAGGAAACAAGGCATTTAGTGAAGACTCCAGAAAACCATAAACAAATGGACCTAAAAAAGCAATCCACCCAAATAAAATAGCCATTTTATACCGTTGCCATCCTCTGGCATTTAAATCACCTGTTAAACGCTCAGGCTTTTCGTTTTGTAAGAGAAATACAAAGGACCATGCAAAGAGGCACATTATTGAAGATACGATAAACGGTAGCGCTTCAGCAATTTCAATGAGCTTCACCATAAGTGGCCCAACAGCAAAACCTATGCTAAATGATAAGCCATAAATGGCCATCCCCTTCCCTAAGCTTTTATGATCTGCAGTACTAGTAATCCATGTTTGTGTGGCATAATGCAAGGCATGATCGCCTACGCCAATTAATAAACGAAGGACAAACCAAAAGGTCACACTTTTCCATAGAGGAAATGCAAGTAAAGACGCAAAAACTAGTGCTCCACCAATTAAAATAATCGGTTTATAGCCCCACCTGCGTAAGGGCTGCTCGATAAATGGTGAAATCAGTAATGTTCCTATGTATAAGCCTGTTGCATTCAAGCCATTCAATGCAGAGGATACCCCATCACGTTCAAATATTATCGAAATAAGCGGTAATAGCATCCCTTGTGAAAAGCCTGATATGGATACAATTACTACTAAAATGGTAAATCTTTTTTTGCTGTAATCTGAGAAGTACGTCATTTTCCCCTCCACTATCTAGTCATTCTTCCAAAGAACAGCATACCAAAAAGCCTTAGCGCTCACCACATGTGATTTTACGCTAAGGCTTAACTAATACTTATCCTCATTTAATTGTATAAACACGATTTTCGGCTTTTGAATATTACCGATTACTTGTTTAAACTCCCTCCTTTTCGAGTTAGCGTTGCAGATGACTTTTTCCAATCAGCTCCTTTACTTTATCTTAAAACAACTTTAACATACATCCTCAATATTGTAAATATTCTGTTTATTGTTTTTTAAAATTAATCTCTTAGTCCTAGGTGTTTCCCTAAACATTGAAATTTAAGCTCAAATCGGCTACGATGAAAGGGATGAAATGAGGTGTACGAATGTCAAAGCCAATCACTGATAAAGAGCAACAAGTAACCTATTTAAAAGAGCGTCTGGAGATGTTTTTAGAAGTATTAGATGCCCTTGATCCTGAAACAGCTGAGTTAGAAGATATTGATCGCTTAATCCAAATGATGGATGATTTAGAGGACAAAATGGAGCAATTTCATGCTCGTGAACAATAATGAATAAAAAACAAGCGAGCATCGTGTGCTCGCTTGTTTTTTAATGGCAATCCCAATTATAAAGTACCTTGCTAAAATCTTTATTCATTAACTCTTCCTCTGTGATAAAGAAATTGCCAACGCCACAATCGCCCCAAAGAATATTGTCGCCGACACTATCAATCTGTAACAGCAAAATGATTGAATCTTTATAATCTCCATATGCTCGAGGATCCTCTTGCGTAAAGAATGGATACCCTCCAATTTTATGACCATCACCAGTCATAGCATCATAGAAGCTGTCTTCTAATGCTTCGTCATCCTCCAAAGCTGTTAAGATGCTAGCATACTTTTCATTGCTTCTAAAATCATCAATCGACATCGGCTCAACGCCTGTAGTAAAGGATAATGCCATTTCACGCTCGACAGGAAAATATAATTCCTCATCATCTATTTCTATAAAAGAAAAATCTTGAATAAGCTGTGCTTCATCTTGTATAACTTGTTCATGAAATATTACACGAAAGCCTTCTTGATTTTGTCCATTATCAAAATCCATTCCTAAAACATCGTCATAACCATCAATATAAAACTGCAATATTCCCTCTTCTGGGAAATTGGGTAAATGCATAGGAACCTCTGCAAAGTTAATTTGAGCTAATAGCTTTAACGGTTGTCCCTTCATGTTTTTTGGATAGTCCATTCCCAATGGGAAATAAGGATCTCCTGCAAACTTACTTTGAAATAAAGTTGTTTTACTTATTTCCGTATTAACCAATACAACAGGCTTCATTGTCTCTTCTATTAATGGTCTATATTGCTCGAATGCTTCGGGTAATTCAAGTAAAGTTTTAGCAGTCATGCAAGTTCCTCCTAATATTGGATTTATTCTATTTTAGAACAAATGTTCTATAAAATCAATACTCTCCTTCTATATTATTAAAATATGCTTTAATTTAGCGGTCTCAGATAAGGACCCTTTTTTTCATTAGTTGAAAAGAGTATAATGTAACGTGGAAATAATCAATTTTTCTATGGGGGGCAATACCAATGAATCTACAAAATTTGGAGAAGAGTCTTTACGATTTAATTACTGAAACATCTACGAATTTACCTAAGGATGTACGTCGTGCTATTAAAAAAGCAAAAGAAGCTGAGAATGCTGGTACTCGTGCAGCAATGAGCTTAGACACAATTGCAAATAATATTATTATGGCAGAAGATAACGTGTCACCAATTTGTCAGGATACAGGGCTACCAACTTTCAAAATTTATACTCCTGTTGGCGTAAACCAATTAGAAATTAAAGCTGCAATCAAAAAAGCAATCAACGATACAACTGCAGATGCTAAATTACGTCCTAATGCGGTGGATTCATTATCTGGTGCAAACAGTGGTAATAATCTTGGTGATGGTTTGCCAGTAATGAAATTTGAGCAATGGGAAAAAGATTACATTACAATTAAGTTAATTCTCAAAGGTGGCGGCTGTGAAAATAAAAACATTCAATACAGTCTACCATGTGAACTAGAAGGTCTTGGTCGTGCAGGGCGTGACTTAGATGGTATTCGTAAATGTATTTTACACTCTGTATACCAAGCACAAGGTCAAGGGTGTTCTGCTGGTTTCATTGGTGTAGGTATTGGTGGAGACCGTTCTTCGGGCTATGATTTAGCAAAAGAGCAATTATTCCGCCATGTTGAAGATACAAATCCAAATGCAGATCTTGCTAAGTTAGAAGAGTATGTTGTTAAAACGGCTAACACATTTGGTATCGGTACAATGGGCTTCGGTGGTGAAGCAACATTATTAGGCTGTAAAATTGGCGTAATGCACCGTATACCTGCCTCTTTCTATGTATCAGTAGCATATAATTGTTGGGCTTACCGTCGTATGGCTGTGGACATCGATCCTCAAACTGGCGAAATTTTGAATTGGCACTATCAAGAGGGTGAAAAAATTACCTTCAAAGAGAATGAAGTAGCTGCTACAACAGAAGATACAACTACAGATGTAGTAGAACTTACTGCGCCAATTACTGAAGAACAAATTCGTTCATTAAAAGTTGGAGATGTCGTTTCTATTACTGGTCGTATGTATACTGGCCGTGACGCAATCCACCACCATTTAATGAGCCACGATGCACCAGTTGATTTAAATGGACAAGTTATTTATCACTGCGGACCTGTAATGGCTAAGGATGAAGAAGGCAATTGGACAGTGAAAGCTGCTGGCCCAACTACTTCAATTCGTGAGGAGCCTTATCAAGGCGATATCATGAAAAAATTCGGTATCCGTGCTGTTATTGGTAAAGGTGGAATGGGACCAAAAACATTAAAAGCGCTTAATGAGCATGGTGGCGTTTACTTGAATGCAATTGGTGGAGCAGCACAATACTATGCGGACTGTATTAAAGGCGTTGATGGTGTTGATTTAATGGAATTCGGTATTCCTGAAGCCATGTGGCACTTAAATGTTGAAAAATTTACAGCAGTTGTAACAATGGATTCACATGGTAACTCACTACATGCAGATGTGGATAAATCATCATTAGAAAAACTTGCTCTGCATGCAGAAAGAGTCTTCTAATTAAATAATAGATAGCAGTAGTAACTCATTTTATTGCACAATTTTGTAAGGCACAGAATATTCCTAGTGAATAGACTGTGCCTTTTTCAATCCTTTCGCAAATTGTTTAAAAATCTCCATCAAACTTCCTACTTTATTTTTATAAATTCCTTTGTTATAATAATTCTAAACAAAAGAGAAGGTAATTGAAATCCATTTTCAATTGAATAGCTCAAACAACGCTAATTTATAAAGGTTTTGATATTGATTTTCATTATCAGGAGGGATAAAGATGGAATACTCTAATCGAGAAAACATAAACATAATTGAGAAAATAAAAGAACATGCAGAATTAATTGCTGCATTAATGGCTGGAATTTTCATCTTACTAGCATGGCGTTTAGACACAAGTGGACAAACAACAGCTTCCGTTCTACTATATTTAATTGCCTTTTGTGTAGGTGGTTTCGCGAAAGCAAAAGAAGGCATTGAAGAAACCATAGAAGAGCGAAAGCTAAATGTTGAGCTGTTGATGGTATTAGCTGCAATTGGCTCAGCTGCAATTGGCTATTGGACAGAGGGGGCCATCCTAATATTTATTTTTGCAGTAAGTGGTGCACTTGAAACTTATGCGATGAATAAAAGTCATCGGGAAATATCTGCACTTATGAATTTACAGCCAGAAGAAGCTTGGTTAGTGCGTGCCGGATTTGAGCCTATGAAAGTATCAGTTTCCACATTACAAATCGGGGATCATTTATTGATTAAACCTGGCGAACGAATTCCAGCAGACGGCATTATTTTTAAAGGCCAATCTTCTATTGATGAGTCAGCTATTAGCGGTGAGCCACTGCCAATCTCAAAAAGCGAAGGAGACGAAGTTTTTGCAGGCACAGTCAACTTAAATGGTGCTATTACTATGGAAATGACAAAGGCGAATTCAGAGACCCTTTTCCAAAAAATTATACAGCTCGTTCAAAGTGCCCAAAGTGAAAAATCTCCCTCTCAACAATTCATCGAAAAGTTTGAAGGGACTTATGTAAAATTTGTTTTACTTGGTGTTGCCATTATGATGGTTCTTCCCCACTTCTTACTCGGCTGGGACTGGACAACAACCTTTTACCGAGCAATGGTGTTATTAGTGGTTGCTTCACCTTGTGCACTCGTTGCCTCCATTATGCCTGCAACACTCGCTACTATATCAAATGGTGCAAAAAATGGTGTGCTATTTAAAGGTGGTTTACATTTAGAGCATCTTAGTGTGTTACGTGCATTGGCGGTCGATAAAACAGGTACTTTAACGCAAGGAAAACCAGTTGTTACAGATTTTATTGTCCGTGATGGAGTAGAACGTGAGACGGCTCTAGCAATTCTTGCAGGAATTGAATCTCAATCCAATCATCCCCTTGCCCAAGCGATTACCTCCTATGCTAAGGCTGAAGGAATCGACATACTGCCACAAGCAACAATTGAAGATATTCCTGGCTGGGGTATTAAAGGAACGATTCAAAACAAGGAGTATCAAGTAGGCAAACCAGAGTTTGTTGATGTACAACTTGCTAACAGTTTTGCAAATAGTGCTGTAACTAAACTTGCAGCAGAGGGAAAAACAGTTATTTTCATTCGCGATCAACATGGTATTGTTGCATTAACAGCATTAAAAGATACTGTGCGCTCTGAAGCTAAGAAAGCTGTTACATTATTAAAAGAGCTTGGTATTCAAGTGGTGATGCTTACAGGTGACAACGAAAAAACAGCGAAAGTTATCGCGAAGGAGGCTGGCGTTACTGAATACGTCGCAGAATGTCTGCCAGAAACGAAGGTAACTGAAATGAAACGCCTACTTACACAGCATCAATTTGTTGGCATGGTCGGCGACGGTATTAATGATGCCCCTGCATTGGCTACCGCAACTACTGGCATCGCTATGGGTGAAGGCACAGACGTGGCGCTTGAAACAGCGGATGTCGTGCTAATGAAAAATGACTTATCAAAAATCGCCTATGCTGTTCGTTTATCACGTAAAATGCAACGTATTGTGAAACAAAATATTTTCTTTTCTATCGGGGTTATTATCTTATTAATCGCCTCTAACTTTTTACAAGTTGTCGACTTGCCATTAGGCGTAATCGGGCATGAAGGTAGTACAATTCTAGTTATTCTAAATGGTTTACGTATGCTCAATAAAAATGTTTAACATCAAGTAAGCCTCAGCATAATTGAGTCCAGCTTGCTTGAAGCTACTCTTCCTGTGACATGCGCTGTGGCTTTCATTGAATAATTGATGCATTTAATCAGGTAAAATCAAGTAAAATAGCCTCGCTACTCTTTATGAGTTTAGCGAGGCTATTGTTAATGAATGATCATTTCCTTATCGACGAATTTCCTTTTGAAGTGCTCTTTTCTGCATTGTAGCATTTAATACGCCACCAAAGATTAAAATGATTCCCGTAAAATATAACCAGAGCATTAAAATAATGACGCCACCAATACTACCGTATGTAGCAGAATAATTTGCAAAATTATTAATATAAAAAGAGAAACCGTATGTGACTGCTAACCAAGCAAGCGTGGCAAATAACGCTCCTGGCCATACGCCCATTATTTTCAAACGAGGACTTGTATTTGGCACAAACCAGTAGATGCCCATTAATACGATGAAAATCAATAATGGCGGGATTGACCATCTTAATCTATGCCAAACTGATTCAAATTGCTCCTCTATTCCGACGATTGAGAATAGGAAATGTCCAATTTGCTGACCAAAGACCGGTAATAAGAGCGCAACGGCAATAACAATAACGAGAGCGATTGTAAAAACAAGTGATAAACCCCTATCTAATATGCCTGCTCTCCCTTCTGTATCGTAGGCTTTATTTAAAGCACGAAGTAATGCATTAATGCCTTTAGATGCAGACCAAATAGTACCTAAAACCCCAATGGACAGTAAACTACTGTTGCGATTTGTTAAAATCTCATTCAGTGTATTTTCAATCAGCTTATACACTTCATCAGGTAAGATATTCACTAAAAATGAATAGACCTGAGTTGTTTCTAAGTTAAGATATGGTAATAGTGTCACCAAGAAAATAAGTAAGGGGAAGAACGATAGTAAAAAGAAATAAGCCAATTGTGCAGCAAGCGCAGATATTTCAACTCGCTTGAGCCGACCTATTAAATCTTGGATAAAGCCTTTGGATGTCATAATATCAATCGCTCCCTCCTCTGGAGAAACAAACGATTTTACAAACCCAAAAGCGTTATGCAATGTTGCTTTATTCTTTTCCATACAATTCCTCCTAAAACGACCTTTACTCCTTATGAGGTAAAGTAAAGGCTGATTTCGTATCTTCAATCATTCCCTGTATCGTGGAAGGTAAATCCTTAAATTCATCTACCTTTTCAGCAATTGTGTTGACATTATCTGACACACTTTCACAAAGCACCTTTGCCGCGAGTACTTTTTCCTCTACCAAAACCTGCAATTCTTCTCGATTTGCTGCATAGTATGAGATGGCTTCCTTCATCTTTTTTGTTGAGGCAATTGTTTTTTCTCGTGTAGCACGATCTAACATACTTAATGCTGCTCCTACTGCTGCTCCTGCTACAATAGATGCTAATAATTTACTTTGACCCATATTAAAACCCCCTGCTTGTATAGTTGCATATTCCCTATTATTTCATAAATAAACAGTCTTCTGCACTTATTCTACCCAATAACAGTCTATTTTTAAAGCAATGCCCAAATACGGAGTTGACATTTTTTTTATTCAATGAAATGATATGTGCGAGGATGACGAAAGGTAGGGTAAAAAATGGATTTATCAGTTCCATCTAAAGAAAACGTTATGTATATGGTTGATCAAATGAAGGACAAGCTTCGTATGGTGAATGTCGATGCAATGAAATCAGAAAACTTCGATGAAGCAAATTATGAAGATTTAGTGTATCTATATGAAATGGTTATGAAGAGAGAAACTTTTAGTCCAAGCGAAATGCAAGCGATTGTTGCTGAATTAGGATCTTTACGTAAATAGGTAAAACAAAAAGCTATTAGCTCAAGACATTTGTCTGCTGCTAATAGCTCTTTTATTATGGTGTAGTCTTTGTTTCAGAACCATCCTCTGTAACTAATGGTTGAATTAAAACTTCTACACGACGATTCTTTGCGCGTCCTTCGGCTGTGTCATTTGGTGCAATTGCACGATACTCACCGTTTCCTTTTGCACTAAAGCGCGTAGGATCTAACTGGTCATTACTTTCAATAAGAAGATTTAAAAAATTCGTTGCACGCAAAACAGATAGTTCAAAGTTTGATGAGAAATTCGGACCTGCTGGTACATTATCTGTATGACCTGTGATGACAATATTTCGAGCTGGATCAGATACCAACATAGTTGATAGCTCTTTGGCAATAGGGACATACTCAGGTTTAACTTTTGCCTGCCCTGGGTCGAATAAAATACTATCACGGATTGTCACTAGTAATCCTTCATCCGTCATTTCTGTGGCAAACTGATCTTCCATTTCATTGACTGCAATAAAATTATCCACACTATCTTTTATTTCAGCTAACTCCTGTTGATCCTTTAAATAGGCAGAGTTTTGCTGTGGCGTTTGGTCGCTATCCGCATTCGGAGTAGGGACTGGTGCAGGTTGCTCTAGAAAACTAGTTCCACCATCAAAGACTTGACTAAAAACTGCCGACATTCTTTCTAGCTTTTCTTGATCGACTGAACTTGAGGCAAACAAAATAATGAACACGGCTAGCAGCAAAGTTAAAATATCTGCGTATGGCACTAACCAAGATTCATCAATATGTTCATCATGCTTTTTCTTCTTAGCTTTCTTTGCCAAGGCCACCCGCCCCGCTTTCACCAGAAATTTGACGACGTTCTTCCATCGTTAAGTATGATGATAGTTTCTGTTCAATTACACGTGGAGCCTCCCCTTCTAATACTGAAAGGATACCCTCAATCATCATTCTCTTTTGTTTTACCTCTAAAGCAGATTTACGTTTTAGCTTGTTCGCAAATGGATGCCATAAAACATACCCTGTAAAGATACCGAGTAATGTAGCCATGAAGGCAGCTGAGATAGCATGTCCTAGCTTTTCGATATCATTCATATCAGCCAATGCGGCGATTAACCCTACTACTGCACCAAGAACCCCTAAAGTAGGTGCATATGTACCTGCTTGTGTAAAAATAGCTGCTCCACTAGTATGTCGCTCTTCCATCGCTTCTACTTCTTCTGTTAAGACATCACGTATGTAATCAGCATTTTGACCATCAATTGCTAATGTAAGGCCATTTTTCAAAAATGGATCTTCAATCTCTGAGGCCTTACTTTCAAGTGCTAATAGCCCTTCGCGACGAGCTAAGTCAGCCCATTGTGAAAACATTTTAATAATCTCTATATCATTTGCTAATTTTGTTTCTTTAAAAAGAATCTTAAATAGCTTCGGCACACGCTTTAACTCCTGCATAGGAAAGGCAATTGTTACTGCGGAAATAGTACCAAAAATGATAATTAGGATAGCTGCAGGGTTATAAAATGCAGATAAACTTACACCCTTCATTACCATCCCTGTTAATAGTGCTACTAAAGCAAGTATTAACCCTATAATTGACGACTTATCCATTCTAGAACCTCCAAATCTACTATCTAATGTTATTTCGTCTTTTTTTCCATATTTTAAATATATATATTCCTAGTATAAATGTATTTCATATATTTTTCGATGTAATTAATGCTTTTTATTCACATTTCGACCATTTTTGATTATATTGAATTAAGAATATTACACTTAACTGTCTTAAATTGAAAGGGGATATGATTTTGTTATTATCGTTTGACACAAAATTACTAAAATATGCCGAGTTAGCGGTGAAAGTAGGAGTAAATATCCAAAAAGATCAGTATCTTTATATAAGCTGTTCGACTGATAACCTAAAACTCGCACAAATAATTACTAAAATTGCCTATAAAAATGGTGCTAAACAAGTTTTTGTCGATATATCCGATGATGAACTTGTACGTGCTCGCTATGAAGGGGCACCAAAAGACTCATTTGATTTCTTCCCACCTTGGAAAGTGAAGGAACGTGAATGGTTAGCTGAACATGGTGCTGCTTTCTTAAGCATTAGCTCACAAAATCCCGATTTATTAAAAGGTATTGAGCGTGATAGAATCATGGCATTTCAAAAAGCATCTGGCCAAGCACTTGCCAACTATTATCAATGGTTACAAGCAGATAAGTTTAGCTGGTCTGTCATTGCTGCTCCATCTAAAGCTTGGGCAGCAAAGGTTTTTCCTCACCTTCCAGAAGAACAGCAAATGGATGCATTATGGGAAGCTATCTTTGCAGCCACACGTATAGACGTTGAAAATCCTGTTGAAGCTTGGCATACACATGATCAGGAATTACATAGCAAAGCTGATTATTTAAATGCAAAGCAATTTAAGTCACTGCACTATACTGCACCAGGCACAGATCTAACAATTGAGCTGCCTCCACACCATGTGTGGACAGGGGGTAGTAGTATAAGTACTCAAGGCCAAACATTTATGGCCAATATGCCAACTGAAGAAATTTTTACAGCACCGTTAAAAACAGGTGTTAATGGTTATGTATCAAGCACTAAGCCTTTAAGCTATGGTGGCAATATTATAGATAATTTCACACTAACATTTAAAGATGGTCGAATCATTGACGTCAAGGCGGAGCAAGGCCAAGAAATTTTAGCTTCTCTTATTGAAACAGATGAAGGTTCTCATTACCTTGGTGAGATAGCATTAGTACCACATCAATCACCTATTTCACAATCCGACCTATTATTTTACAATACATTGTTTGATGAAAATGCATCCAATCATTTTGCCATTGGTAGTGCATATGCTTTTTGCATTGAGGGCGGCAAAGAAATGACTTCTGAGGAACTAAGCGCGCATGGTCTCAATCAAAGCTTGACACATGTAGACTTTATGATTGGCTCTACCAAAATGAATATAGATGGAATAACACATGATGATCAAATAGACCCAATATTCCGTGATGGAAATTGGGCATTCTAAATAATCCATTCCTACTAATAGTATTCTAGGCTAAGTATGTTAAGGTTGTCATAAATTATCCTTAGATTTTCCTAGTAACCTATTGTATAATTGTTTTAGGGAATTTTAGTAGATCATTTAAGTAGAGAGGAGCTCTAATAATGTTCATTACAACTGTTCTTGGCTTTTCAGCAGTTTTATTAATTTCAACGGGATTCTTCATCCACTACCTACAAGTTGGTTTAGATAGCAAGTCTTCAGTAACTGTAGATCCAAAGCCAAACGAAAAATTTTAATGTGTAAAAAACAGCTACTATTTATAGGTAGCTGTTTTTTTATAGCTTACAAGTTATTTCATCTACTAAAGCGTATGAAACTGCTCCTTTATTGTAAAAATTATCTGAATAAAGTCTTTATTGTTTGCATATTGAAAATTTTGCTCTACAATATTTTTTGTAAGGAAGGGAGCAATATTCATGACAATGTTACAAGATATTCTAGAATTTAACAAAGAGTTTGTACAAGAAAAAAAATATGAGCCATTCATCACTACGAAATATCCTGATAAACGTATTGTTGTTTTATCTTGTATGGATACTCGTCTTGTAGAGCTTTTACCAAAAGCGATGAATTTGCGTAATGGCGATGTAAAAATAGTGAAAAGTGCTGGTGCGTTAGTGAGCCATCCTTTCGGTGCAGTTATGCGTAGTTTATTAGTTGCTGTCTACGGCCTACAAGCTGATGAAGTGTATGTTGTTGGACATTATGACTGTGGTATGAGTGCGGTTGATCCTGACGCCATGCTTAGCGAAATGGTACAACGAGGCATCGATCCAGAAACAATCAAAATGTTGGAATATTCTGGTTTTGATTTGAAGGAATTTTTACGAGGTTTCGGTGATGTAGCAACAAGTGTTAAGAAAAGTGTCGATACAATCCGTAATCATCCATTAATGGTAAAAGACGTACCTGTTCATGGTTTAATAATTGATCCAAATACAGGTCATCTAGATTTAATTGAAGATGGAAATAAACAATAAATATTTCTTCATACATTCATAAAAGAGCAAGTGCCTATCCTCTCTATGTGGAAGATAGGCACTTATTTTTCTATTCATCCTCTAAACGTGCATACATATAGTGATCTACCCAATGACCATTGATATACAGTAGCTTTCTTAGCAGACCCTCCTGCTGAAATCCAGCCTTCTCTAATACACGCATGGAGGCATTATTTTGTGTCGATACGTAGGCCTCTACACGATGTAGACCAATTTGTTCAAATGCAAATCGGACCACCATATTCACAGCTTCTGTGACAATGCCCTTTCCAACATAAATCTCATCCATCGCATAGCCAACAAATGCACTCGAGTACGGTAAGCGTTTGACAGCATAAAGTGCAATATGCCCTATTAGATTATTTGTACTATGCTCAAAAATACCAAAAGTAAATTCACGCTTAGACTCCATTAAATAGAGACTTTCTTGAATTTTTTTGTATTGAGCATCGACTGTATAGTATTCAGGTCTTTGCAGTGGCTCGTATATAGACCAAAAGTATTTATTACGGCTTACGAGACCCGTTAAACTTCGTGCATCTTTTTCTTGGAATGTGCGGATGTAGCATTTTTCCCCCTTTATTGTTACCACATTCCCACCCTTTTTTCTTAATAGATTCCAAATTTTAAGCACCATTTCTCCACACTAGCCTTCCAATAAAAATCAATACGTTTCTCTTTGTTTCATTGGCTACAAGCCATAATTGCAAACCCTATTTAATTTCATTGTATGTAAAAAAACAGGCTGCTACAACCAAAACATCTTATGTCTTATTGTCATAGCAGCACAAATCAATTATTTAGTTTTTTGTTCTTTCTTTTTCTCGTTTACTATTTCTAAGCTGGAGGAATCAGCATCCTCTAGTTGAGTATTGTCTAACACATTTGTTAAATGAAGACCACGTCTTTGAGCCTCTCGTTCAATGTGTGCAATAGTTTCCTGTAGCACCTGAACACGTGCATACTTTTTGTCATCTCCAGCGACTAAGACCCATGGTGCATCTTTTTTATCTGTCTTTTCAAACATCGCATTTGCTGCTTCAATATACTGAGGTGTTTTATCTCGATTGCGCCAATCCTCGGCTGTTAACTTCCAAGATTTATAAGGGTTTTGTTCACGTTCTTTGAAGCGTTTTAATTGCTCCTCATCTGAAACATGAAGCCAGAACTTAATAATTATGTAATCTCCAGCAGTTAAAATCTTCTCGAAATTATTAATTTCTTCATAAGCACGAGACCATTCATCCTTTGTTGCGAATCCTTCGATGCGTTCTACTAGTACGCGGCCATACCACGAGCGATCAAAAATAGCGATTTGCCCATGTTGAGGCAATTTTCTCCAAAATCGTTGTAAATAATTGTAGCGTAATTCATGAGCTTGAGGAGCAGAAATAGGATGTACAACATAACCGCGGGGATCGACACGTTCGATTAATCGTTTAATAGCGCCACCTTTACCAGCTGCATCCATTCCTTCAAATACCAAAATCAAGCCAATCTTGTTTTTTAATAAAAATTGTTGTGCGTTCAACATTTCATATTGGAGTACTTTTAATTTCTTTTTATACATCTTTTTGTCTAGTTCAACAGTTAGATCTAGATTTTTCAAATTTTGTGTCATGAAACTTCACTCCTTTTATTTGGCTATTCTTATTGTACTAAAGAAATATATGGATGCCTATCAGACATGGTAAATTGTAGGTATTAATAGTAAAACAACACGATACATTGTTGGAAATTTCCGTTATAATAAAAAAAGTGACAGTACTATACTTATTTGTCTTTTCCCTATACAATCTAACACGAAGGGAGAGGAAAACATGCCTCGGTTTATCTTGATGACAATCTCTTATCTTGTCTCAATCATCCTAACCTTTTCATCCTTTTTCGTGAACATCAACGGTCAATCTTCGCTAGAAATCGCTAATCGTTTTTCTGTTGTATTTGCACCAGTTAGTGTAAGTCATGTAATTTGGATTATCATTTATTTTTTACTCGGTTATTGGTTAGTTATGAACATGAAAAAGACAACTTTGAAACAGTCTGCGCTTTTTAGTTGCATAAATATATTACAAGCATTGACGATATATGTCTGGCACCATGAGTTATTTATTGTTTCTCTTGGCATTACATTACTCTTAGTCTTGTATTTGTTTATGTTGTATAATACGTACCCTCTTCAGGACAAATCCTTGTTTGGTCGTATTCCTTTCTCTATTTATTTAGCATGGATGACATTTATTTTTATCACAAATACAAGCTTTACGTTAACGGCTTATGGTTGGAACGGCTTTGGTCTTAGTACGCCTCTTTGGGCAGTGATTTTACTTACTTTAGGAGGAGCCATTGCGCTACATATCCGTTTCCATCACTTTGATGTTATGTATCCAAGTGTTTTTATTTGGGCTTATATTGGAATCGCCATACATAATGGTTTTGATGAGCTACTTGTCACTACAGCCGCTTTATTTTTATGCGGTGTTCTCTTTGTTGGCATTTTATTTATTAAAAAAAATCCTGCCTACCAAAAATAAATTGGTTAGCAGGATTTTTTCATTACATCCTATTCTTCGTCTAATGACGTTAAGATAATTGGTTTATCTTTTGTTACAATGACTGAATGTTCGATTTGAGCTACAAGTGATTTATCAGGCGTCACGAATGTCCAGCCATCACCTGCTTCGACGATATGCTCTGCCTTTGCTGAGATAAATGGCTCAACCGCAAGGACCATACCTTCTTTCATAATAGTAGAATCCCATGCATCGTAATAATTTAAAATATGGTTTGGTTCATCATGTAAAGATTGACCTAAGCCATGACCTGTTAAATTCATAATAACAGTTAACCCATTAGCATTTGCCTCGCGCTCAACAGCTTTGCCAATTTGATTTAATTTAGATCCAGCCTTTACCTTTGTCATTGCTCGATCAAAGGCACTTTTAGCAACACGGCAAAGCTTTTCTTTGTCCTCATAGCCATCACCCACAACAAATGAAATACCTGTGTCAGCAAAATAGCCATTTAAAGAGCCTGAAACATCAATATTTACGATATCTCCCTCTTGAATAACACGCTTTCCTGGAATACCATGTGCTACTTCTTCATTGACGCTAATACATGTATACCCTGGAAAATCATATTCTCCCTTTGGTCCTGAAATAGCGCCAGCCTCTGCAAACATGCGACCAGCAATTTCATCAAGCTCAAGTGTTGTAACACCTGGTTTTGTGGCAGCTTTCATTGCTTCGCGAATTTCAGCACAAATGCGTCCTATTTTTTTAAAAGCTTCAATCTCTTCTTGCGTTTTTACAATCATGTATAACGTCCCTTTCATCTAATATCTATTCTTTAATATAACATAACTTTTTATGCGTATAACGATAAACGCTTTAAATATTGTATGCTTTCCTACTTTGCAAAGTGCTAAAAGAGCTATTCACGATAAAAAAGTCCCTCCACTCCTGTGAAGGGACTTGCATTAAGCTTTTCTTTGCATTAATTGTGGAGCGGCTGTGAATAAAAGAACACCAACGATAGCCGTTAAAATGGTTGCTGGTAGCATATATGTACCATTGTAGATGATGGAATAAATCCATGCATTTTGGTCACCCGCATATTCGGCAAAAAATACAGCACCAGCAATTGTATGTGCTGTGTATCGTAAGAAGCCTGCGAAAACGGTACCTATGATTATATAAAGTGCCATTTTTGTTTTGTTCATATGTTTAGCAGCGTCTAACACTGGTCCACGTACAACCGCCGCTAATCCTACAACAGTAAAAGCAACGCCATAATCCAGTAATCCTTGTAGCCAGTGCACGATATAAGAACCAAACATTGTTTGCATAACACCCACAAGTAGTCCCGTAGTAAGACCAGCTACTAAGCCCCAGCGAAATGCTATTAACATAATCGGTACCATAACAAGACTAACTGAGCCGCCTTGTGCCCATACTTTAAAGGAAACCTGATCCAGTACGAGACCTATCGCTGCAAAAATCGCAATCTCCACTAGCATTAATAGTCTTTTTTTGTCCATACATATTCTCTCCTTTGTTCCGATGTAGGATACAAGAGCAGGAATAGAAAAGCGCTGATATGTCTCTTTCTGACACCTTTTTCCTTTAAGGACGAAAAAACGATGTCAGGACAGAGCCTCACATCGTACAAGTGTCGGTTTCTATCCACATCCCTACGCAAGCGTTAACTTACAGGTTCGAAGAGTCAAGGCATTACGTGCCCAGTCTCAGCTGACATCATCAGCTCCCCTTGTGGTCGTTACATCTGAATTTATTTGAACACTCTCATTGTACGCAATGGATTGAAGGATTACAACCTTCCATACATCATTTTTTTGAAACTTTGCTGTTTTTCATGCGTAAATATTTAAAAAGGAGGTACAACTATGGAGAATCAAAAAATTTTAGCTGCCTTTAGTTATCTTAGTATTTTCTTCGCCCCTTTTATCGTTCCATTAATTGTATATTTCGTGACAAAAGACAGTGATGTAAAAAGCCATTCGATTCGTGCACTTGTCTCTCATTTAATACCCTTTGTTTTTGGCATTCTATTCTTTATTGTCTTTGTTTTTTCTACATTTAGTTTAGATCCAACCTCCAGTAACAAGACAGTGATGATTATTTGGTTTGCTTCATTCGCCATCTATGCTCTCGTCTCACTCGGTATTGTGATTTGGAATATAATTCAGGCTGTTCGTGTTATCCGTTAATGTTTTATTTTTAAGTGAAACAGGTAGTAGTAATTGTAAAAGGAGCTGTTTTGGGATGAAAGTATCAAACGTTGTAAAAACTGCCGTTAAGTTAGCACCTATTGTTATTCCTATCGTAAAAAAAGTAATGGCTGCAAAAAAGGGCACAACGCCTACAACCACAACTCGAAAAAAATAAAACGAAGGCGTATTCCTTTTAGAAATACGCCTTCGTTTTATTTCACTTCAAAATGGGTTTGACTATGGCCATTTAATGTTTTTTCCACATGTAAAACTGCTGGCATCGCAGATTTCAATTCAGGTACATGCGAAATAACGCCAATCATACGACCAGAATCCTGCAAATCAATTAATGTATCGATTGCTTTATTTAGTGATTCCTCATCAAGCGAGCCAAAGCCCTCATCAATAAACATCGTTTCAATATGAATATTACCTTGGTAGCTTTGAATCACATCTGCCATCCCCAATGCAAGGCTCAACGAAGCATTAAATTTTTCACCACCTGATAAAGTTTTGACATCTCGTAATTGATCTGTATAAGCATCATAAACATCAAGACCAAGGCCACTTTGCTTCGCATGCTTTTCTAATCTATCTGAACGTCTAAGCTCAAATTGACCGTTTGATAAATGATACAGACGTATATTGGCAGCTTCTGTAATTTGATCTAAGTAGTTAATTTGTATATAACGCTCAAAGGATAGCTTTTTCGAGTTTTGTCCATTTAATAATCCATAGAGCTCCTTTACTCGCCCTGCTTCTTGTTCAAGTAAATGAAGCTCTTTCGCTATTTCTTCCACCTTTTTACTAAAGCCTTGGCATGCTTGTATAAAGCCATTGATCTGTTGTAAACGTTTAAATGCTTCCTCATAGGAAATTCGCTGCTGTTCTACTCTTGCTTCCATCGCCTCTAAATCTTGCTTCTCTTTTCCTTGAAGGTATGTAGCCCCTTCGGTAATCTGAATTTGCAACGTGTGTACTTGTAAAGCATAGTCGCTACATGCTTTTCGAAGTGCATCCAATTGTATGGCACTCCGTTTAGCAGTTGCATAAGCCTCATAGCTTTCGAAACCTATTTCTTGCATATCTGCTGAAAATTGCTGAAGCTTTTCATTCATTTTAAGCTGTAATTCCTCAAAGGACTGTTTGGCAATTTCTACAGTTAGTGTTGCATTGCTAGCTGCTTCCTTTGCTGCATGCAAATTTTCTTGACTCACTTGCCAACTTTTTTGAAGCTCTTCTTTCTGTTTACTAACTTCATTAAGTTGTTGCTTTAATTGCTGTAAAGTTGGTAAATTAGGGGGCATCTGCTTAAGTTGTTCGTCTACAACCGCTTGTAATTTTGTCCATTCTTTTATCTGCTCTGCTAAATATTGCTCTAGCTTCATATGCTTATTTCGTAGCTGCTCTATTCGGTCATGCTGATGCTTTATTTTTAATCGCACATCAGCTAATTGATGTTGAATAATTTTTAATGCAGCAAGCTCTTGTTCCACTTCATGTAAAGTAGCGGTGATCTGTGGTTGGTCTTCTTGTTTAATATGCTGAGCCTCGAGTTGTCGCCATGTATCTTGAAGAAGTTGCTGCGCTGATGCTAAAAATGCCTCTTTCTCTAAATACTTACGCTCGTCTGATGATGCCTTCGCTCTTAATGCTTCCACTTGAGCAAGCTCAATAACTTCCAGTTGCTCATTGTGTGCTTTCTGATGTGTCATACTACCACAAACAGGACAGGGTTCTCCTTCCTTCAGTTGTTCTGCTAAAATACTAGCTTGACTCGTCAGCCATCGTTGCTGCAAAAGTTGAAGTGCCTCTTTACTTTCTTGATAGAGACTTTCTGAAGCAACTACATCCTGCTTAGCTAAATCTACGGCATGTTTATATTTATCCGCTTGCTTGATTAAAGCAACCTGTTCCCGTAGTTTCGGTAATTGTTCTAAATAGCTTTCATAGGGTTCAACCTGTTTTTCATAGCCTTCTAATGATTGAGAAAAATGCTGTAATTGCTCTTGTTCATTTTCCAAAAGTTTGACGTTATCATTTACTGCTCGTTTTGCATTTTCAGCATATTGCTCCGCTATTTGCAGCTGCTGTATATTGTTTTCATAGGCTTCAAATTTCGGTAAAAGCGCTAGCATCTGCATTTCCTGCTGTAAGATTTGCTGTCGTTCAGATTCTTTAGCCTGCTCTATCTCATATTTTTCTTGCGCTTCTTGCAACTTTTCTTGTGACTGCTGTTGCTTAACCTTTGCTTGTTGAAATGCTATCTCTTTAACATTCAGTTCAGCACGTAAATCCTTGCATTGTTGTTCGAGGAGCACCAGTCGCTCTGCTTGTTCTGCTAAAGCAATCTCCTTCTCCTTTGCTTGGTATAAATCCTGCTGTTGTAAAAGCATTTGTAGCCGTTGCTGTCGATTAGCTTGTTCATCAAATTGCTCATTTAGCGTTTTTGCTAAGCGATAATATTCCTGCTCTTTTTGATGAAGGCTATACGCTTCTTCATAGTATGACTGTTCATCTTCTCCACATTTCTTATAGTAGTTAAGCTCCTCATCAAGTGCCTCTGTCAGTTGATGTAAATTTTCGGTATTATCAGCAATCAATGTAAATAAAGCGGAAGAACGCTGTGGTAAGGCGCCCACAATTTGACCAAGTAAATGTTCTTTTAATTGTTTGGCACGCTCAAGATCACTTTCTGCTTCTTTACGCTTGGCATCAAGCTTTTTCGCCATGACACCGAAACGATCTGTTTTAAAGATTTTCCGTAAAATTACTTCTTTATTTGTTGAATCAGAGGTTAATAGTTTTCTAAATTCACCTTGAGGTAGCATGACAATTTGGCTAAATTGATCTTTTGTGAGACCTATGATTTCCTGCACTTTCTTATCGACTTCAAGCGTTTGCTGTTTCTCTACAATGCTATAATCTAGCTTTCCGTCTTTTACTTCTGCTAGCTCTATTTTCTTTCCAGTAACCGTTTTATTTTTTTCTTTAATATGACCTGGCTGTCGTACTATTTGATAGACTTTTCCATGCATTTCAAAGACGAGTTCTACAGCTGTATAAACTTCATCATGTGCAAAGCCGCTTCTTAGTAAAGCTGTATCCTGCCGGTCCTCCCCACTACCTGATCCGTAAAGAGCATAGCAAATAGCATCGAAAATGGTTGTTTTACCAGCACCAGTTTTTCCAGAAATGGCAAACAATCGATGCTCCCCTAGCTCTTGAAAATCAATTACTTCCGTGTCTTTATATGGACCAAACGCTGTAATTGTTAACTTTAAAGGCTTCATTTTACAGTCTCTCGCTCCTCATCTAATAACTCCTGTAACATCTCTGTGAATAGGCGTTCCGTATCTTCATCAGGCTGAATGCCAATAATATTGGTGAAGAATGAACGGAATAAATCAATATCTTCTAGTTTTTCAGCTTCTACTACTTGTAGTTCACGTGGCATATCTTGTCTTAGTACCTTCCGCTCCACATGCATAGCGTGCGGAAATACACTACGAATACGTTCCATCGGTGAAGTCACAGATATTTTATCCGTCAATTTAACAAATACATAATCCTCACTTGGTGTGAGCGTTAATAACTCCTCTAATTGACCTTCTACTACTCGTAGATCTCTTCTTGGCACAAGCTTTCTTTTACTTACTGTGGTGTTACCTTGCTCATCTAATTCGATGATTAAAAATCCTTTCTCATGTAAATGCTCAGATAACGAGTACTTTAAGATAGAGCCTGCATAGCGTATGGTTTCGTTTAAAACAAAATGTGCCTTATGTAAGTGCCCAAGCGCCGTATAGTGAAAAGGTTTGAATAAAGCTGCATTCACACAATCTGAGCCTCCAATGGAAAGGGGTCGCTCGGAATCACTAGTATTTGCTTCCTCCTCACCATACTTCGTCACAAAGGCATGTCCAACAAAAACATGACGCTTACTTGTGTCCATGTCTTCCGTGATATACTCAATAATTTTTTGCATGGCGTCTTGATGAGAACGGATTGATTCATCTTCAAAGATGTTGCGAATAGCAGCTGGCTCTGCATAGGGCACTAGGTGAAAATGTACTTCCCCATGTTGATCATTCAAAACAATAGGGGCATGATTTTTTGTAAATTGGCCCTTAATATATAAACCACTATCACTCATTAAACGGCTACCAAAATTTAAACGACCTGCACTATCATGATTTCCCGCCACTGCTAGAACAGGAATCTTCTTCTCTAATACTATTTTCGCTAATACATCATTTAGTAAATTAACTGCCTCAATAGGAGGCATCGAACGATCATATAAATCACCTGCGATGATAATTACATCTGGTTTTTCCTCATCAATCGCATGTATAAATTGTTGAAGAATATAATGTTGATCTTCTGTCATATAGACACCTTGAACAAGCTTTCCTAAATGCCAATCTGCTGTATGAAATATTTTCATTCTAGTACCTCCTAGTCTTCTCTATATTTTAGCATGACTATTCCCAATCTAGTGAACACTAAAGGTTTAGTAGTTCTAGCCAAAATTGGTTTTCATAGAAAAAAGCATCTTATAAGTAAGATGCCTTAGATACCTGCTATTTAGATATATTTGATAAATGCCTTATATCCCGGGAATCCCTGAATTACGTAAGTCATACGAGGAGATTGATGTTGTGTCACATTTTGCTTCTGAGGTTTCGCTGATGATTGTTGCTTTAGGATTTCCTCAAATGACTTGGGATTTGGCTTTGGCAATTCTGCTGAAGAGATGTTTAAAGCATCACTACCACTATAAACTTGTAAAAATGAGTTAGCCATTTGTCGATAGCCTTCAATATTTGGATGAACATCAGCACTATTTGGTAAGTAGTTGGTTGCATTCAATCCAAAGGCATCATAGACATTTATATAAGCTGCGCCAGCTATCTCTGCTTGTTGTTGTAAAATCGTATTTAATCTAACTAGCTGGGCATTGGTTCCTTCTTTTTGCGTCGGATGAACTGTTGGATAAGCAAAATAATACCCTATAACATAGATTTTTGCTTTAGGCGCACGTTCTTCTAATTCATCCAAAATCGATAGCATATTTTTTCTTGCCAAATTTAAAGCGTAATCTGCCTGAAGCTGTGAAAAAGCTAAGGTCCCTGCATTTGGGTTTACCTGGACAAGACGTAATAAATCATTAGCCCCTGCGGAAACTGTAATAAGCGTCGCATTTGCTAATAAATTTTGCGCTTCCTCAGATCGTATTCGTTCTAATACATCTGTCGTAGTAAAGCCAGGAAAAGCAAGTTCTTTTGTATAAAATGATAATTGACCAATCGAACTTAATTTCATGGCAATCAAATCACTATACCCTACATCAATTTCTTTGTAGGGTGTTTGACCTGCTGCTAAGGAATCGCCAATAGCCACATAGGTTTCTGTTTGAGCAAAAGCAGATGAAACCCAAATTGTCATGAATACTATTGTCATACCTATCAAGCTACAAAATCGTTTCATCTGCTTCCCTCTTTTCTTATTGACTAAAAATTTAAAATGCCCAGCTACCCTTGCGGAAAATTGGCTCAACCGTACCATCTGGTAAAATACCATCAATGTCCATCTCACCACTGCCAATCATGAAGTCTTCATGCGTCACAGAAATATTGGCACCCAAAGCTTCAAGTTGACCGTTTTCTAGGTCTCTACCACCCTCTAAGCAAGTCGGATATGCCTCACCAATAGCTAAATGGTTTGAAGCATTTTCATCAAACAGCGTATTAAAATATAAAATTTCCGACGCTGAAATTGGTGACTCGTGAGGGACAAGTGCTACTTCACCTAAGTAGCTTGAGCCTTCATCCACTTGAATAAGCTCTTGCAATAAATCATGTCCTACTTCAGCCTCTGCCTTAATAATTTTGCCCTCTTCAAATGTTAATTTAAAGCCATCGATGATATTGCCCTGATAGACTAATGGCTTCGTATTACTAACATAACCGTTTACACCTTGTTTCATTGGCAGTGTATAAACTTCTTCTGTTGGCATATTGGCCACAAAGACATTATCTTCTGGTGTTTTACTACCACCAGTTAGCCATTTATGTTGTGGTGCTAAAGCGATTGTTAAATCTGTACCAGGTGCTGTATAGTGAAGCTTTGCATACTTTTTATTATTTAAAAGCTGTGCACGAGATTCTAAATTAGCTACATGCTGACGCCAATTATCAACGGCATTGCCTTCTCCAATATGAACCGTTTTAAAGATAGCTTCCCATAATGCAGGTACTTGCTGTTCCTCTGTTAATTGAGGGAAAACCTTTGATGCCCATTTAGCTGAAGGAACTGCTACGATGGACCAAGCAATTAAATCCTTCATGACTGCATTGCGATAGTTTTTCAATGCTGCCCCTGATACTTTTTGATGTGTTGCTAATCTGTCTGCTGGAATTCCTGTTAGCTTATCAGGATCTGCTGCATCAATCCATAATAGAGCTCCTTTACGTTCAATCAGTTCATCACGCATTTTCACAACCCATTCAGGGAAGCGATTAAATTCCTCATCGGATGCATGCTCAAAATAAGCACGATCCAATTCATCATCGGAAAAGTTTACATGAACACGGCCTGCTCCAGCCTTGTAAGCCTCTTTTACAACTAAACGGGCAAAATCTAAAGCATCCACAGATGTATTGACTAATAAGTACTGACCTGGTTGGATATTCACACCCACTTTTACTGCAAGCTCTGCATATGCCTGTAATTTCTCTTCAAATGTCATACTATTTCCCTCGCTTCTGTCCAATTGTTTTAGAATTACCTTCAATCAGCTCGCCATCATGCCATATTTTTTGCACAGGCTTGCCCGGAATTTCCCTTGTCCATTTTTTATAGGTTTTTTCATCACGATAAGATAATAAGGTTAATACTTCACCATCAGCTCCAGCACGCCCAGTACGACCAGAACGATGCAAATACTGTTCAATAGTTCGTGGGACATCAACATGAATAACATGTGTTAAACCAGCAATATCTAAACCACGAGCTGCAATATCTGTTGCAATTAAAATACGTGCATCTCCTTTACGGAATGCATCTAACGCTTTTTTACGTTCTTCTTTCTTCATATCAGAATGGAGCGTGACAATAGGTGCTGAACGGTATTGTAGTTTTGTTTCCTTCATTAATAATTGATCGATATTATTAACAAAAGCCAACGCTCTTAAACCCTCTGTATGGGAAAGTCGGCGCAGGAAATCCGTTTTATCACGTTCTTCTACCTTCACAAAAGAATGGACAACTTTACCAACCTTTAACATGTCCTCAGGCTTAATTTTAAATCGCAGTGGCTCAAACATCATACGACTTGCCACTAATTCAATTTCCTCTGTAATCGTAGCCGACACAACAACAACTTGTCGGCCATAGGCAGAACCTTCGATAAAGGATTTGATAACAACACGGTATTCACGACTTAGTAATTGATCACATTCATCTAAAATAACTGTTTCGACTTCTTTGAGTTTTAATTTTCCTGCTCGTGCTAATTCGTTTAAACGACCAGGTGTGCCAACAACAATCGTTGGCTTTTTCTTCAACTTTTCAATTTGACGAGCAGAATTGGCACCACCAATCAGCTGTTGAACAGTAATGTCTGTTCCAGCTGTCCACTCACGAATAACTTCTACGATTTGCATAGCGAGCTCTTGCGAGGGAGCTACGATCAGTCCTTGTGTTTGCTTTTTTGCCCCATTCACTTTATTTAATAATGGTAAGACATATGCTAACGTTTTACCTGATCCTGTTGGTGATTCCGCCACAATATCTTTGCCTTCAAGCATAGCTGGTATCATTTCATCTTGAATTTTCATGGGTGTTTCAAAGTTCCATTTTGCTTGTAGTTCTTCTTTTAATAAATTTATAACTGACATGTTATTTCCCACCTTCTATCTACTTGACACTAGTTTAACACACTCCGTAGGTTCCTACTTTATATGTACGTAAGCAATTTTCTAATCGTTTCAAGAGAACATTGCTTCCTTTCATAAAAAATCTGCTTCACTCAACACGGAAAGTAAGCCTGTCCACAACTCTTTCAAGAATTGTAGCTTACCCGTGAAAAGCAAGCAGATTCTTTTCAATTCAACTAATCGACTAATTCATAACCACAAGCTAAAATGGCACATTCAGCTAAAACGATTAATGAATCAATATAAATGTCACTTAGCTTTAAATCTCTGTTTACAACAGATAGCTCTGTACAACCTAATACAATTCGATCACAATTTAGTGCTAGCATCGCCTCTTCTATCGGTTGCCAATCTTCTAGCGTAACATCCTTCCCAGCCTTGACATAATCATAAATGATCGACATCACATAGGATCTCATTTCATTATCTGGAACAACTGGTGTAATACCAAACTCCTCAAGTGCTTCCTGATACATCCGTGATGTTAACGTGCCTGTTGTTGCTAAAATACCTACTCGCTTTGCTCCTAAATCAGCAGCACGCTTTGCTGTTTCGCGAATCATATGCACGACAGGTATAGGAGAACCCTCTTCAATTTCTTGATAAAACGTATGCGCCGTATTACATGGGATCGCTATTATGTCTGCTCCTACCGAAGCTAGTTTTTTTGCATCCTCAATAATGACTGGAACTGGATTGTCCTTTGTATTATCTAAAATAAAGGCCGTACGGTCAGGAATATTTGTATCATTATCGATAATGGTATGTAAATGATCCTGATCTTTTTGTGCTTTCGTACGTCTTACAATCATTTCTCCTATAAACATTGTTGCAAGTGGACCAACGCCACCAATTATACCTAAAGTTTGTTTTTTCATGTGTTAGACAGACCTTTGTTATTAAAATATTTCTTATAGCTACGATAAAAGCTTAAATTATCAAGCGTGACATTCAACCAACGTTTTGCATTCATATCCTTATAATTAAAAATAGAATCTGTAGCCATACCTTGACGAATTAAACTTTTCGCCTCCATTACTAGTTGTTCATTTTGAACATATTTGAACAGCACACCATTCGGTACAATTGTCCAAAGATGCTTGTTCCTCACATATGTTAGTTGTTGTTTACTTCCTCGAACATAATCGTTCGCTACATACTGCATTAAATTAAAGCCACTGGCCGTCACATAATAATTGGAAAGTTCATTATGTAATTCAATACTCAACAATTTATATTGACCATCACGATCATCATATTTCATATCAAATGTGGCAAAGCCTTGGAATTGTATCGCTTCAAGGAATAGCTTAACATTATCCATTAATTCCTGATGATAGGTTGTCATAATCGCTACATAACGTCCTATCCCTTCTGGAGAATGCTCTTCTAAAATAGGGTTTCCTACGGCAAGAAGTTTTGCCTTCCCATCTTGTCCTATATATGCATTAACAACACGCATGTTAGCGTCTTCACCTGGTATATATTGTTGAATCATCAGATCATCACGATAAGCTGATTCTTTATAGATAGCACGTAATATACTGTCCTTTTCGTCCTTATCATATGCAATATATACTTTTTTCTTACCAGGAAAAATACAAGTAGCATATTTTGTCATATTCATGGGCTTAATGACAACTGGATAATCAAATGGCATGTTGGAGTCTTCATAATCATTCACCGTGCATACATGTGTAGCAGGGTATTGAAAACCAAATTGTGCACATAGCTCATACATGCTTTCACGAGTTAAAAGTTGATGCGCAAGTGTGGCGTCTACATAGGGAACTAGAAAATCCTCTGCTAACTCTTCTTTGTGTTCTACGATTCTTTTGACATAAAATTCATCACAGGCTAATAGCAGTAATTTTTTGTCTCGGAACTCCTCCGCTATGGCTTTTAGGGCGGTCACAAATCTTTCTTCGATATGAAGTCGCGGTATCTCGCGAAAAGTCCATAAGTCACTTTGTTGAATTTTTTCCATGTTCGTATGGTTTAGTGCAAGTGGCTTCACACCATAGGCTTCGTAAAATGCTCTGGCCATGCCATAAGCATTCATTTCATCTCCAAGTAAAACAGGTAAAAAAACGTGCTCAATGGCCATTCTACTCAACTCACTTTTACTTTTTTATTAGTGTAACATACTAATGATTTATAGCTTATTTATGAACAGCTACAGCTTGTTTGCCTAATTCCTGATAACTTTTGAAAAATTGATCGACATTGTAAGTAACATACCCTTTTAAAGGATCCATTACGACTACCTTATCACCTAAATGTCCCGTTAAGACGACTGCATGTAAGTTCATAAAAGCATCATGTCGAGTCGTTTCCCCTGTATAAATCCAGCCTCTTTCTGCTTTTCGTTTAGGCTTTGATAAATCTAGCGTTACCCATGTCACGACAGGAATACCTTCACGCACAAGCTGTAAAATATCATCCTGTGAGGCGTTACTCATATTTTTGACATGTAAGCCAGCTTGTTTATCTGTAATAACTGCCTCAGCCGCTTTGACAATTGGAGCAGCAAAAACATACATGCCACGAGCTTTATCACGAGGATTACCTGCAAAAGCATCATTGGGATTTGGTCCAAAACGTTGATTGCCTACTGTTCGTATTTCTTGCTTTGGTAAATACTTGTCAGTCATTTCGAGCTTCGACACATTCATTCCAAAATAATTTAATACGGCTGTAAGTGAAGTAATTTCACAGCCATGTGGCAGCTCGGGGTTTTGCATGACAACAGGGACATCTAACTCCTGATCGTCTCTTAAAAAGTGTGTTTGCAATCGATAATAGGGCTTTGTTGTATCGTAAGTGAAATTCTCGATTGTTGTATACCCATTATTTGTCGTACTATTTTCAAGTGTTGTTGCCGCAATTGCATATTCTCTCCCTGCCTTGAGCTTCGAAAATATAGCTTCTCCCTCTTCTGAACCAATCGCTTCTTCCACTACTTCACCTGTTTGTACATCTGTAACCGTAAGGAAGAGATTTGGAATAGGTGCCCCGCTATTAAATTCTACTGTTAAAACCGTTAATTGATTTTTTTGTTCAGCATCTTGCTGAGAAAATGGCTGACAGCCTGAAAGTAACATAATAATCAAAATGCCAATAAGTAAAAGGCGTTTATACCCCGTCCACAAGACAAATTCCGCTCCTATTCTAAGGCGAAGAGCAGCCCCTTCGCCATTCTCATTATTCAATTTGTCGTAGACTCTATTATACGATACTTTCATAGCCGTTCCTATTTTATCTTGATTTAGTAACTATTTTTTGTACTAATAACGAGTTACACAAGACAGTGAACCCCAAAAATCTGGATAGCAATTATGCCAAAGGATAATTGAACTGTCTTAAATTGTTGTCACTTTCGGCCGTAATGTATGCTTTAGTACCTTCCCAGAGGCATTTCGTGGCAATTCTATTAAAAATTCAATTTCATAAGGTACTTTGTATTTGGCAAGTCGTGTTTGACAATAGGATAGTATCGAATTTTCATCAAGAGACTTCCCTTCCTTTAACACAACAAATGCTTTTGGTACTTCTCCATATACTTCATGTGGCAATCCAACCACTGCTGCTTCTAAAATTTCCGGCATTTGATATAGAACTTCTTCTATTTCGATTGGGTAAATATTTTCTCCACCACGAATAATCATATCTTTTTTTCGATCTACAATATATAAATAGCCTTCCTCATCAAAGCGTCCTAAATCGCCTGAGTACAACCAGCCATCCCTAATCGCTCTTGCTGTTTCCTCTGGATTGCGTAAATAGCCCTTCATTACTTGTGGTCCTCTTACGCATATTTCGCCCACCTCTCCAGCTGGTACAGTCTTTCCTTCACTATCAACTACACAAACCTCTGTCTGTGCTAATGGTTTTCCAACTGAGCCAATTTTCGTCAATGCATCCGTATCTAATAAAGAGGTAGCTGCAGGTGAATTTTCAGTTTGACCATAAAGATTTTGAACCTTTACATTTGGAAATGCTTCTTTCACTTGCTTTACAAGCTCATAAGGCATCGGGGCAGCACCGTAACATAATAAACGTAAATGATTAAAGCTATGTTCCTTGAATCCAGGAGTATTTAATATAATGGTATACATAGATGGCACACCAAAGAAAATTGTCGCCTCAGTAGCTACAATTTGAGCTAACGTTTTAGTTGGTGAAAATGCTTCTTCAATGACCACTGTTCCCCCTCTATAAAACATAGGCATAGCAAATACATGAAGACCTGCACAATGAAACAAAGGCGTACAAATAAACATTTTGTCCCTGCTAGACATATTCATAGAAGACGACCAAATATCTGCTGTAGCCACGATATTCTGATGCGTTAGCATGACGCCTTTGGGTTTACCTGTTGTTCCCGACGTATACATGACCACTGCCGTATCGTCAGCCTCTAATTGCACAATTTTTCTAGCACGATTATCATATTCAATTATGTTTTTCATTTCTTGAAATCCGATTGTATGTTGGAATGAATAAGAAACGTCCTCTAATACCTCTGTTAATCTTTCATCAAAAATTAAGCCCCTTGCTTGTGAATGATTAAAAATAAAATCAACCTCAGGAGCAGCTAATTTAGTGTTAATTGGCATCACAATAAATCCAGCTAATTGGACACCTAAATATGCGATTAAAAATAAATCTGAATTGAGCGTATATAGGGCAATCACATCATCCTTTTTAAAATCTTGTTCCTGCAAGTAAGTCGCAAATCTTTCTACACGTTGGTAAAAATCATGATAGCTTATTGCCTTTCCATCATACAATGTTGCAATTGCATTTGGTTGTTGCCCTGCATAGTCTTCAAGAATATCTGTCATAAACTTCGTCATTATAAGCCCTCCATACTTTCATTTTATTATTATTGAATAAACAAGAATGGGAAACTATTAAACTTCTTAAAATTCTGAAAATTACGATTATATTTTATCAAGCAATGTATTTCTTGGCAATTTTTCCACACATTCAAAATATGTAGCTGAAGTAACGAAATATTCTTAGACATTTTACTTTTCTAGTAATTTCTATTAGGTGTATGATACTTGTACGATTATTATTAGGAAAGGCCGGGTTTAAATGCTTTATGCACTTTTAGGAGATTTACATTCTAATATAGAAGACACTAAAGCTGTTCTAGCTCATATTCAACAAACAGCAGAGGAAGCAACAATCATTGGGTTAGGGGATTTATATGAATGCACTGTAAGTAAGAAAAAGGCACAAACCATATCTGGCTTACCTTTGCAAAAGGCGGCCATAGTAGAAAGTGAATTTGAAAAACTGCTAACCTTCCCCTCTATTCGAGGCAATCAAGAAGAACGTATTACTCAGGTCACTGGCATTGAACGTTTTAAAGCTTTACCAGAGACAATAGAGATTGATGGAGCCACGCTTATGCATGGACATCAATTTAGGTGGAATGTAAGCTGGCAACCGACTTTTCCACCCTTTCAAAAACCATTATTTTTCTTCGGGCATAGTCACGAATCAGGTCTTTATCATCAACAAAAAAAGCTGCCGATTCGTATTCGCTACGGGCAACCAATTGCGTTACAAGACAAACAATATGGTGTGAATGTAGGCTCTGTTATCAATCACCGTGAATGGTGTCTTTATGATAGCCAAAAGCGTACAGTGACATTTATGTGTGTTCCACCTATTAATCTATAAAAGAGCAAGCTAGTATGTAGACTAGCTTGCTTTCCATTTTTTAATGAATATATTGCTTTTTCTCGCTCAATAAAATTTCCTTTAACTCTTTTAATTTTTCAATTACAACATACGATTCATCCGTAATTTCTTTCAGGTATTTTTCAGCACCCGTTTTATTGCCTACATTGTACTCACGCACTGCTTTTTTTGCTATATCATGCACGTGAATAAATGGTTGTTCTAACTCTGCGTAGACACGCTCATCACCTAACAGTTTCTTTCCTGTGCCGTAGTACCATTCGCCAAGGCGTGATTCTTTTGGAGACCCTACATCCTGCTCCGTCATCGTTTCAAAGCCTAGTAGCAAATTGTAGATTTTCCATCTCCACAATAAGTGATCGGTAATAGCTAATTCAATAATATCCTCTTGGCTAATAATAAAGTTTTTAGAAATTGTTGTGGATCGGTATCCATCAATCATTTTACTTAACTTATAAATGGCAGAGCCCATATCAAAAACGATTACCTTACTTTTTTGCATGCTCTCTGTAATTGTATGGTTACGTTCAGAAATAGTAGTAGCAGATTGTGCCTGAACCTTTGTCGTTGTAGCTATTTCCTCAAAGCGCGCCCCCTGCTGCTGTAAGTTTTTATTTAGCTCAGCTAGCGTCTGTGATATATATAAGGTATCTGTAACACCTTGATGTAAATCTTGGGAAAATTGAGTCGTCAATGAACTAATATTATGGGTAATATGAAGTAGCTCCTGTATATCTGTATGTATAGATTTGACAGATGTACTTGTATCATCAGCAAGTTTCCGAACTTCCTCTGCAACAACCGCAAAACCTTTTCCTGCTTCTCCAGCACGAGCGGCCTCTATTGATGCATTTAAAGCCAACAAATTTGTTTGATCTGCTATTTTTTTTATTAATTCCATTAATTTCGCTACACTATTTACACGCTCAACTAAACGCCTAATATCTTCCTGCATTGATTTATGGCCTTCATCGGTTGTCTGTAAAATAGATGATACTTGTTGTAATGATTCCAAATCCTGATTTAATTTTTTAAAGGCATGCTTTGTTTGCTCTGAAATATCACCCACTGATGTGGCAATTTCTTCAATACTTTCGTCTAACTCATGCATTAATTGATCTGCTGCAACAATCTCCTGTTGCTGAATCTCCTGAAATTCAATCAGTTCCTTAATGGTATCTAACTGTGTATTATAAGTAATTATTTCACCTAATCCATTTACTACAGATCCTGCTTGAATTTCAATATAGGTCTCCAAAATAATTTGTTGATCAATTGTTACTAAGCTATCGTAAGACAATAAAACATCCAGCATTTTTTCTTCATCACGAGATAGTTCTTTGACAATAAGTGGAATGATTAATTGATTAATCAGTGTATAGGCAGATATCATCCAATTCGGTAGTACACCAATTCTTGCATGAACATAAGCAATTTTACGACGCTTAAAGACATAATCTAAATCTAATTCATCATCAAATAAGCTAATAAAATGTGTATCAAATAATCCTTTTAAGCGCTCTACTGTCGAATGTGTATTGATGACATGATTAAACTCTGGGATTTCCAGTAGACGAGCATAAAAATTATCGAGTATATGCTGTCGATTATTCTCATAAATTTTACGTAAAAACCCAACAGATTCTCTTCTAATTCTAGATAAAGCAAGGAAATCCAATTTTTCTTTAAAGCGTTCATTTGTTTCGATGTCTGAATTTTTCGTAGCCGAAAAATAATCATAACTTTGATTAATCTTCTTCCTTTTGAACATAGCTCCCACTCCTAGTTGTATTCAAGTAAAATAAAATTACCAATATTTTAAAGCCAATTATAGATTTCTCTTCATTACCTTCAACTAATAAAACATATATATTTTACCAACAATAGAATAACAAAAATAGATTCTCATTTAATTCTTTACACTTTATTATTTTTCCGTCCACTTTATTGACAATTTCTTATTTTCTTAGTTAAACACTGTCTTTACGCAGAAAAAGCGCTAAAATCCAGATTGATTTAGCGCCTTCTTCCCATATAAACTTCTCGTTAGTGCTAGCACTCGCAATCGCAATTTTGTAAGCTATCCAGTAGCTTTTCCATGGCTTCTAGTTGCTCACACAGCGTTTGAATCATGCAACGTAGGATTGGAATTAACTCTTGACAGATGCAGAATCTAAGCACATTTTGTGCCAGTCGTATACCACCCTGATGATGGACGATCATTTCCCGAAGATAATTGATATTAATGCTATTAGAGACTGGTGGAGCACACATTGGGTTGAACATAGCTTCTGTAATTTCTTTGTAAGCACACATATACTCGTATAATTCATACTCTGAATTTTGTACGACACAACATCGATTTTGTATCGCTTCAAGACTCTCAACCATTTCTGTATGTGTGCGAATGATTTCTAAGGCGAGATTTTGCACAGGTATATTCGTTGTATAACGTAAAACATTTTCAGACATTTGTATTGCTGCAACTTGATGAGGGATGATTTGCTTAATAAAATTTTCTGAGATACTACAAGTAATGGTTACATAGGTCATACCCTGCATCATTTTTTTGAGGATTCGCTGATATTCCTCTAAATATGCCTTTGTCACATTACTGAGTTCAATTGGTTTAGCCATTAGACACACTCCTTTCAGAGTAATGTATGCCTGCTAGGTTGTTGTGCGATAGACAATTGTACCAATTGCTCAATTTTTACCAACCTTTATCATCGTAAAAAACTATACTTGCTCTTTCTTATATGTAGCTATGCATGTTGAACAAATGCATAGATTTGGCTCTCTTTGCACTGTAGTTAACAGGGTTTCTGGAATGCTAACTGTCATACATCAGCACTCTTTTTCACCTTTTGCCACGCCACAATGGTTTTCGCCTCCGCATAATGGACATTTTATTTCTCCAGTTGACATGCTTTTACAACTCCTTTATTTTTCATCATTGTAAAATAAAAAGGGAAGAGCGCTCAATACCTTGCTCCTCCCAAAACTTTAATGTTGATGCTTGTGTATATCTTGTTTTACTTCTTCAATGTCAGTGTCACTATAAATAGATGTTCCACGTCCGCCACTTTTTGCTAACAGGGCCTTCACTTCATTATAGGATAATCCTGCCTCTGCATTTTTTTGCTTCACTTCGTTAATATTTGTGCCTGCAGATGTAAACTGGATGTCTTTTTCACGATTCATCATTTTTACCTCCTATAATTCATCTGGCTGCATTTCAATTAATTCGTCGCCTTCTCTTTTTACACGCTTATTGAGTTCCTCTATCGGAATGGCATCTACAGTTTGCATATCCTCATGCAGATCGAAAAGACTAATCGTATCTGATTCAACCATGTCAGGCTTGTCCTTACTATTTAAATTCATGAACATTTTCTTTTCATGTGGTATTTTTTCGATGTCCATTCTGTCACACTCCTTTTCCTATAATGTGTGTAATGCTGAACAGATTATGTGTCTTTCTCTTTCGTACTTTTATCAATTCGATGATACTCAGCTATTTGAATAACTCGTACATGTTTTGTGTGCAGTTCATGGTATATCCCCCTACTATCCGTAAAGGAGATATATTGATCACGTTCATTTTTCACTAATTTTTCTGCCTCTTGTTGCGATTCAATAAAAATGAATCTTCGTACATAATGTACCTCATCAAAAAAATACGTAATTTTAAATTCCTTCATCTTTATGCCCCTTAATCCTGCAATGTCACCGCTTATTCTGTCCAGAAACTGAAAAACCTTGCATTCCTAAAATTACATAAAACATCTGATGCATATAGTAGAGCAATAAACCTTTGCATTGGAGGGAACAATAATTGATTCATACTGTCAAAGCTGGTGAAACCCTTACTCAAATTTCTCAAGATTACCGTACATCTTTGGCATCCATTCTCGCTGCTAATCCAGGAATTCAGCCTGATCATCTTTTCATGGGTCAACAAATCATCATCCCTGGCTTGCCTGAGCCCGACACAATTCCTTACCGTATTGAGATATCTACCAACAATCGCTGGCTCCGTTTATATAGAGATAATATCCTTCAGAAACAATACCCAATTGCAGTTGGACGCATGCTTCACGAAACACCAGTAGGTAGTTTTATGATCATCAATAAAGCGCCAAACCCTGGTGGTCCTTTTGGCACGATGTGGATGAGTCTTTCTAAACAACACTACGGAATTCATGGCACAAATGATCCTAGCTCTATTGGGCATGCTGTTTCACATGGGTGTATCCGCATGCAAAATCGAGATGTTGAAGAGCTAGCCAGTATTGTGCCAATAGGTACAGAAGTAGTGATTCATCCCTAACCTAAAAGGCTATCTAGTTAGTTTAGATAGCCTCTTGTTTTACTTATCTTGTTCTCTAGCCTGTGCGAGCTTCGTTAAATAGTATTGCTCCTCACGCCACATATGATCCGCCATAGGAGCTGTAAATGTACCTAGCACCTCTGCACTTAGCTCCATCTCTTCTAGCTCTCTTAAAAATGTTTTAAATAATGTCATTTCAAGCTCAACATCTTTACTAAAGCGTTTTAAAGCAGGAAAAGAATTCATATTCGTACGTAAATAGCCTGTTAATTCAACAGCCTTTAAATAAAATTGCTCAAAGTGTTGAGCAAACTCATGGCTCTTTTGCTTCAAACGCTTCTCAACACCATCTAAATCATCATTAATAATGCCTGCATGACCGGAGGCATCTAAAAGCCAAACTAAATGATGATGAAGCTCATGAAAAATAGGTGGTGCTTCTCCTTTTTTTAAATAACCCAGCACATTTTGATATTCTTCTAATTCATTAACCATATGATTGACAAACGTAGGCGTTAAATGAATCCCAATATCCCCCAATAGTTGATGTCTGAGTAGACGAAGCTTGAACTGCTTAAATTGCTCAACATTGTCGTCCACGGACACTGAAAAGGATACAGCATTTGAATCATCGAGTGAAGGGACATAGGTAAGTAGCTGCGAGAATTGATAAATATACGTATGGGCTCTTTGAATATCTTCTTCTTCTGAGGGATAAAGGGCGTCATGAATAAATTGAGCGTGGTTTTGCATGATTTCTAGCCAAAATCTATGCTCGAAAATGGCATGTTGCACAAAATTTGACAAAGGTCTACCTCCTCTTATCTTGATTTTAGAGAAATAAACTAAAAAACTTCCCTCGAACTGTCTTTGCTTTCTGTTATCTCCCCATTCTATTCTTCGTGCTATACAATTAGTCTTACTGTAAATTTCGTATAGGATGAAATGCTAAAAGCTATACTATCTATGGCAAAACCATTTAGATGGCTTTATTTAAAACTATAGGAGGGAAATACGTTGTCAACAAGTAAACAGCTATTATCCATATTCGCCCTAGGTGGGATAAATGAAATTGGGAAAAATATGTATGTAGTACAATATGCAGATGACATAATTATTATTGATTGTGGAGCAAAATTTCCGGATGAAACCCTGCTCGGAATTGATTTAATCATTCCAGATATTACGTTTTTACTTGATAATAAGGAGAAAATTAAGGCATTAATTGTCACACATGGACATGAGGATCATATTGGTGGAATTCCCTATTTATTAAAAAAATTAAACGTCCCTGTGTATGCTACCCGATTCACCCTCGGACTTATTGAGTTAAAGCTTAAGGAACATAAACTTTTAAGAGAAACGGATTTAATTGAAATTCATGCTGATTCAGCACTACATTTAGGACAAATCGATATTAGTTTCTTTAGAACCAATCATAGTATACCCGATTGTTTAGGAATCGTTTTAGCTACCCCTGAAGGAAATGTTGTCCATACGGGAGATTTTAAATTTGATCTAACGCCCGTTAACAACCAGTTTGCTGATATTCATAAAATGGCTGAAATCGGTTCAAAGGGTGTGCTTGTCCTTATTTCAGAAAGTACAAATGCAGAAAGACCAGGTTTGACCCCTTCTGAGCAACTTGTAGGGCATCATATCGAGGAAGCCTTTTTACATGCTGAACGAAAAGTAATCATCTCAACATTTGCTTCAAATGTTAATCGCATCCAACAAATCGTACATGCTGCAATTGCCACCAATAGGAAGCTAGCTTTAGTAGGGCGTAGCATGGTCAATGTCGTTGATGTCGCGATTGAACGAGGTTATTTATTTGTACCAGAAGATCTGTTAATTGATGCACGAGAGGTCAAATACCTCCCACCAGAAGAGGTCGTGGTCCTCTGCACAGGTAGCCAAGGTGAGCCTCTAGCTGCACTAGCAAGAATAGCAAATGGTAATCATCGCGAAATTAAAGTTTTACCTGACGATACAGTCATTCTTGCGGCTTCACCAATCCCAGGTAATGAAAAGGGCGTTTCTCGCATTGTAGACAATTTGTTTCAGCTTGGTGCTAAGGTTATTTATGGTTCTTCCAGTCATACAGGTATGCATGTATCAGGACATGGTCATCAAGAGGACTTGAAACTTATGCTGACGTTTATGAAGCCTAAATTCTTCATCCCTATTCATGGTGAGTATCGTATGTTACATCAGCATCGTTTATTAGCAGAATCTATTGGCGTTCAAAAGGGACATACATTTATTATGAAAAATGGTGATGTAGTTGATATTGAAAATTCAAAGGCAAGGCAGACACGGAAAATTCCTGCTGGGGATACCTATGTTGATGGGATTGGCATTGGTGAGGTGGAAGGTATTGTCCTCCGCGATCGCAAGCAACTTTCAGAAGACGGAATGCTTGTTATTGTGTTGACACTCAATAAAGCTGACGGTGCTTTTATTTCAGAACCCGATACCATTTCACGTGGTTTTGTTTATGCTAAAGATTTCGAGGCACTGTTAACTAAAGTCAATGTGCTTACCAAAGAAATCGTCAATGAGCTTCAAGAAGAGGGCAGACAGCAAATACATGTCCTTCGCCGAGAAATTAAAAGAGCTGTTGGACAATATTTATTTACCCAAACAAAAAGAAAGCCCATGATTTTACCAATTATTATTGAAATTTAACAAGTCGGTGCAAGGATTGCCCAATCCATTTGCACCGACTTATGTTAATTGCTCAATCTTTGAAAGGAATCATTAAAGAAATCTCCATTATAAACCTTATGTAACATATCAGCATATAAATATTGGAGCTGTTCAAAGCTATGATGTAAGTTTTTTGAATGCTGATTTACTTGTTTTGACACATTATCGAAATACTGTGGAAGTTTTTCTACCGCTGTGACTAAAGAATCTTTATTCATTAATAAATGTTGAATAGCGTTTAATAGTTGAGCTGCTCTATGCTGTATATCAAGAGGAGGTAATTCAATTATTAAACGAAGGATATGACGCCTCTCTTTATTTATTTGATACCATTTAAAAAAGTGAAATAAATAGTCACTAACAACAATGGATTCATTTGGAATAATGGCAATGATACCATGACCGATGCACACAGCTTTTTTACACTGATAAATAATGGTTTCCTTTAAATTTAATTTGTTGAGAAGAATGCTTTTTGCAGGTACCAGTGACAAATTTAATGAATCAACCGTGTGATCAATCTTTGGCACTTGACTAGCATCATCATCTACCAATAATTTCAATAGTGTTGCTTTGGTGATAAAAGGAGTACCTTCCCTAGTAAAACATTGATCGTTCACAATTAAATGACCAATTTGGACTTTTGCTATTTCTTCTAAAAAAAACTGCTTCACCATGTATGAACCCTCCAATCCTCTGTCCCAATTAATACCCTAAATACAATCTTCATTAACGCATACCTAGTTATTTATTTAGGTCATTTGTCTGGATAAAAGTATTACTCTAAAGATTGTACCATTTTAATGTAACTTTTTCTCTATTATACCACTATAATAGTATAGTCATTTCCATTGTTTTTCACTAGCTTTTAACATAGAGGTGAATCATATGTCAGATTTTTTAAAGCTAGTAGGTGAACAACTTCGGATTATTCGATTATCTAAAGGACTTAGCCAAGAAGAAGTGGCTGAAAGAACAGGGAAGTTAGGTTTCAGTAAAGGAAGAGTTTCCAATATTGAGCATGGACAATCTAATATTACCTTAAGTACTTTGGAAACAATCATGAAGGCATTAGACATTACCCCTGAGGAGCTATTTAATTTTCAAAAATTATCTGGCGTTACTGATATTGAGGAGAAAAACCTCATGCTAGACATTCATCGCTCATTATTAAGAGAACGAAATTTAGACGAGGTAAAATATGTAGTTCGTATAACGAAGGATTTTTTAGATACGATTGATTCTCAATCAAAGAAAAACAGCTCTAACGGTCAATGACCATTGGAGCTGCTTTTTTATTTCAAAGTAACTTTTAGTAGCTACATACCAAACTTTTGACGATAGCCACATTTTCTACATAATTCTTCCACAGCTTCTCTTCTTGAGAAGCCTTCAACAATCTTATTGGCACGCTCCCCTTCTACAATGTCGGAGAAGGATTTTTCATGTACATTTCCTAAATTAATGACACCTTCCCCATCCAAACAGCAAGGTACTACGGTACCATCCACCAATATAGCTGCTTGACTACGCAGTGCATGGCAAAAACCCTTACCTTCATCCTCTGGCTCTAGGAGACTTGGCCATCTAAACTCATGATCCTGATTTAAATATACATGAGGGGCAATTTTTACCCCTTTACCAGGTTCTACTTTTTCTTCTATACGATAATCAAGATGATACTCATTTTCTAATATTTCTAAAGTCTCGCGGTTGCGACGAGCTGCAACATCCGAAACATGATCCTGTTGTAGATTCCATAAACGATAGGAAATAATCGTATTGTATTCCCTAGAATCTCGCACAAAATCCAATATATCCTCTAAATATTTTTCACGATTTTCAGAGCCTTCATGCCCATCAAAGCTATGCAACGAGAAATTAATTTGACGTAATGCTGGCTTTCCTAATATTTTCTCGCGATTTTTTTTGATTAGCGTACCATTCGTTGTAATATTGACTTTGAATCCTTTTGCATGGGCAGCGTCTAATAGCTGATCAATTCTTGGATGTAGTAATGGCTCTCCTTTCACATGCAAATAAATATATTTTGTATGTGGACGAATTTCATCTAATATTTTATTAAATTGTTCGACTTTTATAAGCCCCTTTGCACGCGCTGTAGGTGGACAAAAACTGCATGCTAAATTACAAACACTCGTAATTTCTATATAAACCTTTTTAAATGTTCTCAATGTTGCTTCTCCGTTCCCATTCACTAAATAATCAAATCTCATTCATTTTAACAAATTTATTGGATAGATAGCAAAAATCGTTGAGCTTTCCCTAGACACACCTACCTTTTCTCTAGGTAACATGGCTACACGTACAGGTGGGTTCAAGAAGCGCTAATATCTTAATAGTAATAGGAAAGGAAGGGAGGAGAAACGATGTCTGGTTTTAATTCTAAAAAATTTTATGGACCTGACGAACCTGAGCAGGAATCCTCTAACAAACAAGGGAAAAATCATATAACAATAAACTTCACATTCAATATAGGAAATACAGATTTTCACTTTGAGCAACGTGCAGAAGGCGGAGGCCAAATCAATCATGATGTAGGCACAAATGCCAACCAAGGTGGACAAAATGCTAGTAACGGTAGTCACACACGCAACGTCAATTCGCAATTTGCTGACGGTAATGGAAGAAGTGGTATTGCTGGTAATAATAATGACGAGGCTGGTGGGCAACAAGGCATTAAAGTACGGGATAGTCTTGTCATTGAAAGTGATATTCATTCATCCTCTAACCATAGTGAAAGTAATGAAGAAACTGATGTATTAACTGAAGAAGATGAGTAGATTGGTTTCAAAAAGATCATGTCAGTAGCAAAAAAAGGCCATTTTACACGAAGAGGCTCTGTGCTCTGCCACTGGAAAGCAAGTAGCCTGCAACCGATTGTTGACCTTTCAAAAAAAATACTATTGATGGTTTTGTTTTTTGACACGATGAAAAAACTTCTATCTGCTTGATGGTACCCTCAACAGATAGAAGTTTTTTTATTATACATTGCGTTTATAATTTTTTGTGCCGTCATATGAATAGAGCATCGGCTTTTTATCGACATAGGTTTCTAAATGAACAGGACGTCCCCATAGCTGGTAAATATAAGGTAATACATTTTCTAAATAGTGTGGATCTAACTCCATCCCTTCATAGCCATGAACTAAATATAGCTCGCCATTCCGCAAATAATCGCCATTTTTTACAACAATATATGGGAAGCCTCCGTTTACACGCATGGATACGAGTTGATCGCGAACCATCTCATGATCCTTATCCGTTATACGGTATTCATTCCCTTTCTTTTGGAACAAGTACAAATCTTCACGCTTCGCTAAATCCTTTGTTAAATAGTTTCGAATAAAGGAAATATCTGATTCTACCTCTCTTACCTCAAAAATCTTTTCACGTCCCGTATTTGGCAAAATACCTAACCGTTTCATTTCCTCGGTAGGATTATTATAGCGATTTTCAATATCCTCGAAAATTTTAATCCCAAGATAATATGGATTAATCGATGTTTTGGAGGGCTGCACAACCCCCGCATTTAATTTGGCATATTCGATAGTTTCAGCAGTAGTTAACTTTAGCTCCCGCATGATTCGTTGATGCCAGAATGAGGCCCAACCCTCGTTCATTATTTTAGTCTCTAATTGAGGCCAAAAATAAAGCATTTCCTCTCGCATCATTGTTAATATATCTCGTTGCCAGTCTTCCAATTCACGGCTATGTTCCTCTAAGAATAACAACAGGTCCTTTTCTGGCTGAGGAGGAAATTGCTTTAATCTGCGTCGAATTGGTTTATAAACTTTTTCTTTTTCTTCTATACTCCATAAATCATCATACGGTGATTTTGTTGGTGGTTTTTCCTCCTCAAGCTCATCCTCCTCACTCCAGGATAGCTTCGGTCTTAAAATTGATGGATCAATATGTTCTTGAATAGCTAAAACAGCATCTAAAAACTGCTCCACCTCATCCTTGCCATACTCTCTCTCATAGCCAGCTATTCGCTCCGCAGTTGCGGTCATACTTTCTACCATATCTCTTCTTGTATTAGAAAAACGTATATTATTTTTGAAGAAATCGCAGTGTGCTAGAACATGGGCAATAATCAATTTATTTTGGGTTAAAGTATTGGTATCGAGTAAAAATGCATAGCAAGGATTTGAATTAATGACAAGCTCATAAATCTGACTAAGTCCTAAATCATATTGAAGCTTCATTTTATGAAATTGTTTTCCAAAGCTCCAATGGGAAAAGCGCGTGGGCATACCGTAGGCGCCAAATGTATAAATAATATCTGCTGGACAAATTTCATAACGCATTGGATAAAAATCTAAGCCAAAGCTTGAGGCAATTTCGGTAATTTCATCTATTGCACGATGAAGCTCTTTTGTGTCCATTTTACGCCCCCTCCTTTGAACGTGGTGCTGAGGATATTTCCATGTTACTCTTCACTTTTCTTGAAAAAGCTCTTTAAGGCGTCATACACATCGCCTTTTTTTCTCAAAATATGGTATCTGAATTTAGGATCATCAATTTTTTTATACGTATACATAAGTGTTGAGAAACGGTTATGCTGATTCACCTCACCATAGCCAAACATGCTGGATACATCCATTAACTCTCCTACTAACTTCAAGCACTTTTCATTGTCCATGGATATATTTTCACCATCTGAAAAATGGACAGGATAAATATTGTAGCGAGACGGATGATATTTATCCTGAATTAATTCCAATGCCTTTTTATAAGCTGAAGAACAAATGGTTCCACCACTTTCGCCCTTTGTAAAAAACTCCTCTTCTGTGACAACCTTTGCCTCAGTATGATGAGCAATAAATTCAATTTCTACTGTTTCATATTTTGACCGTAAAAACTTCGTCATCCAAAAGAAGAAGCTTCTCGCACAATATTTTTCAAATGCGCCCATTGAGCCACTTGTATCCATCATGGCGAGCACTACTGCTTTGGATTCTGGCTTCTCCACTTCATCCCATGTTTTAAAACGTAAATCGTCATTGTGGATTGGCGTTATTTCTGCTTTCCCATGCATCGCATTGCGCTTTAATGCATTTAAAATGGTACGCTTTTTATCGACATTACCCATGAGTCCTTTTTTACGAATATCATTAAACTCTATTTTTTCTGTTTTAATATCTGCCTTTTCTTTTTGCTGTAAATTAGGTAACTCTAGTTCATGAAATAAAACATTTTGAATTTCCTCAATACTGACTTCCGCTTCATAATAATCTTGGCCAGGCTTGTCACCCGCTTCTTTTCCTTTACCTGGAGCCTGATTGGCCTTACTGCCATCCCGCGCTACTACATCTCCAACACTACTATCCCCTTGTCCCTGCCCTACATGCTTAGAGTTATCATAGTTATATCGAATTTTATATTCATCAAGTGACCGAATTGGTATCTTAATAACCTCGCGACCATTGGACATCACAATACTTTCTTCGCTAACTAAATCAGGTAAATTATTTTTAATCGCATCTTTCACTTTTTCCATATGGCGTTGTTGGTCCTGGTGCCCTTTACGATGGAGGGACCAATTTTCCTGAGAAATGACAAAGCGTTTATTTTCGTGTTCAGTCATTTTTATCCTCACCCATCTATCAAATTCGCTTTTTCTATACTATGCTTGTGAGCTAAATTTTTGAACTTTTTTCATAAAATCAATTGTATATTTATCAATCACGCCTCAAACGTCCAGATTTTTTTCGACCATGCTCTAAAGTATCTCTTCAAAGTCTCGGACATCTTCTCCTCCTGATAATAAAAGGAGTGCCCTAAAAATGGGACACTCCTATCTTACTTGGAACAATGAACATCAAGTTATCGATTGAGCAAACTTCCTACATACTGTAGCAACTCATTTGCTGATGTTGTATTATAGCCATGTTCATCAACAAGCCTTGCCACAACCTCATTAATCTTCTTCAGTTGAGATTCATCTGGCATTTTAGAAGAAGTAGTAATTTTAACGATATCTTTCAAATCTGCAAATAATTTCTTCTGAATGGCTTCTCGCAATCTTTCATGAGAATTATAATCAAAACGTTTACCTTTTCGTGCATAGGCAGAAATTCGAATGAGAATCTCTTCACGGAATGCCTTTTTAGCATTTTCTGAAATGCCAATTTGCTCCTCAATCGAGCGCATTAATTTTTCATCTGGATTCATTTCTTCCCCAGTAAGTGGATCATAAATTTTATTTTTATTACAGAATGCCTCTACATTATCAAGGTAGTTATTCATCAATGTTTTTGCTGATTCCTCATAGGAGTACACAAAAGCCTTTTGTACTTCATTTTTAGCAATTTCATCATATTCTCTACGAGCAACCGCAATGTAATTCATATATTTTTCACGATCCTCTTGAGAAATTGATGCATGCTGATCTAACCCATCCTTCAATGCTCGTAAAACGTCTAATGCATTTATCGATGGTATCTCTTTGCGGATAATAGCAGAAGAAATACGGTTAATAATATAGCGTGGATCAATACCGTTCATGCCTTCATTCGGGAACTCTTTCTTCAGCTCCTCTAAGTCAACGGAATTAAATCCCTCCACATTTTCTCCGTCGTACAAGCGCATTTTTTTAATTAGATCCACACCTTGTTTTTTCGGAACTTCCAAACGAGTGAGAACCGAAAAGATTGCTGCGGCCTTTAAAGCATGCGGTGCAATATGGACATGGGACATATCGCTCTCTTTTATCATCTTTTCATAAATATGCTCTTCCTGACTAACTTTGAGGTTGTAGGGAATTGGCATAACGATAATTCGAGAATGTAATGCCTCATTCTTTTTGTTCGAAATAAATGAACGATACTCTGTTTCATTTGTATGAGCAACGATTAACTCATCTGCACTAATTAAAGCAAATCTTCCTGCTTTGAAATTTCCTTCCTGCGTTAATGATAATAAATTCCATAAGAATTTTTCATCTAGTTTTAGCATCTCCTGGAATTCCATCATTCCTCTATTGGCCTTATTCAGCTCCCCATCAAAGCGGTAAGCACGAGGATCCGACTCTGAACCAAATTCACCAATTGTAGAAAAATCAATACTTCCTGTTAAATCTGCAATATCCTGTGATTTAGGGTCTGATGGTGTAAATGTCCCTATACCCACACGTTTATCTTCTGAAAAAGTAATACGTTCAATCATTACATTTTCAATGCGTCCATCGTATTCCTTTTCAAGACGCATTGTATTTAAAGGCGATAAACTTCCTTCAATTCTAATCCCATATTCCTCAAAGAACTCATTACGCAAATGATGTGGAATTAAATGGAGCGGATCTTCATGCATTGGACATCCCTTAATTGCGTAAACTGCACCTTCATCTGTTCGCGAATATTGCTCTAATCCGCGTTTTAGTAAGGTAACGATAGTTGATTTACCACCACTAACTGGTCCCATTAATAATAAAATACGTTTTCTAACATCTAACCTGCGTGCTGCTGGATGGAAATATTCCTCCACCAGTCTTTCAATTGCTGTTTCAAGCCCAAAAATTTCTTGTCCGAAAAATTTGTACATTTTTTGCCCATCGCGTTCCTCTACACCAGAACTTTTTATCATATTGTAGACGCGTGAATGGGCTGTTTGAGCAACTTCAGGTCTTTCCCTAATGATGTTTAAATAATCTGCAAATGTCCCTTCCCACTTCAGCCTGTTTTCTTCTTCGCGATAGTTTTTCACTTTATCTAAAATGTTAATAGCCTTCCCTCCATTCAGGGCTTGATTTATAACATAGTATGAAGTTAATGGCATGATGATACCATTACTTTTTCTTTGATGAAGTTTCTTCTTATTATTTCTATTTTTGGGGGCAAAAAAATTGCCGATATATCAACTGTTTTCATACATAGAACCTTACTGAATGAAGATAAAAATTTCGGTTATTCTAAAGTTAGAAAGGAGGTCCATCATTGCATCGCCATTTTATATTTCTTTTCACATTTTTATTTTTAGGGATTATGCTGTCCCCTTCTGCCTCTTTTGCAAAGGAGGATCTTACAGAAGAAGAAATTTTACAGCATCGTATGTCCTATTATGTACAATTCGATGAATTACTCATTCCATGGCATTTTTTAGCTGCTATCGATCAGTATGAGAGAAACCTACAATCAGTTCGTAAAGACATCCCTAAACGAGAAGGCTATTTGGCTATCCAATTTTCTGATGAATACTGGTCAGGTGCATTAAATCCTGTAAAGGAAGACACTTCTCCTGAGACAATTAGCTATTTCGGAGGAATGGGCCTTGACGGTAATCATGATGGAATCGCTAGTCCAAAGGATGATGAGGATGTCATTTTTTCGATGGCTAGTTATTTAGGGAAATTTGGAACAACAGATGAGGATTTTAAATTAGCATTATGGGAATATTACGGAAGCGAAGAAGCAGTCAATCAAATATTTACCATCTCCACATTGTACAGACATTTTAAAACTATAGAACTTGATGCACATACCTTCCCGCTAAATATCCGCTCTGATTACAGTTACAGGGGCACTTGGGGCGCCAATCGTGGTTGGGGTGGACGCCGTATTCATGAGGGAACTGATATTTTTGCCAGCTATGGAACGCCTGTATTATCTACCTCTTATGGAATAGTGGAGGTAAAAGGATGGAATCAATTTGGTGGCTGGCGTATTGGTATTCGCGACAATCATAATTCCTACCACTATTATGCCCACCTCGGTAGCTATCATAAGGAAATTGAAGTAGGTACAATTGTAAAACCTGGTACTGTTCTTGGCTATGTTGGAAGCTCTGGCTATGGAAAAGAAGGTACATCTGGCAAATTCCCTCCACATCTTCATTATGGTATTTATAAATTTAATGGAAAAACTGAATGGGCTTTTGACCCTTATCCTTCCCTTCTACAGTGGGAACGCCAGGCGAAAAATCAAAAACAATAGAGAATCCTTTACTTATGGCACTTGAAGCATTTTGCTTCAGGTGTATTTTCTTTCTATATAGGAAATTCTACATAAACATATAAATTAGTTGTTAGACATCTATATATATTTAACTATAAATAAAAGGAAAATAATTATATCATTGTACTAAGAAACTATTTTTAAATATTTCTACCGAAAGGCTTATTAATACGCATAATTAGTTATAAAATAATACTTGTGTTGAAAAAATTTCTCAATGAGATAGTAAAGGGATGGGAAAATGAAAGGCATTATCAAGTTTAAAACACTTAAAACACGAATTTTAAGTGCATTTATTCTTTTGTTAGTTTTAGTAGTTAGCTTTACAACCTACACTTACAATTCCAATACAAATATGGAAAAACAAGCAAAAGATTTAGTGAAAGAAGATTTAGTTGTTTTAGATGCAAGTAAAAATTTAGCACTCTCTATGAGTGTCCGCCTATCTGCAGCGTTAAATTATGTGTTGACAGGTGACGAAAAATACAAAGAATCATTTGATGAGTATCGCAAAATGGCTGAGGAAAATAACGCTATTCTAGACAAATATGAAAAATCAGATGAACGCGATCAACTTGTAGCAATTGCCCGAGATTGGAGTACCCTTGTCAATACAGAGGTATTTGATATCTACCAAAAGGGCAATAAAGAATTAGCTTTAGAAAATTTAATGGATACACATGAACTCGTAACGAAAGTGCGATATGGTTACGAAAAACTGGCAGATGAACGCGCTAAAGCCATTACAGATGTCGGTAATGATGTTGTATCAACTAGCTCTGAGAATCGAACAATTGGTATCGTCTTTAGCTTGATTCTAACTATAGCTGGTATTCTAATTGCCATTATCACAGCCAGTACCATCTCTAAACCTGTTACAGTAGTAGCCGACCGGATGAAAGAATTAGCAGATGGAAATTTGCAACTAGAGCCTTTGCCTGTAAAAACACGAGATGAAATTGGAACGTTAATGGTAGCAGCCAATGACATGAACGAAAAATTAAAACAAACGATCCAGTCTATCTACTCGGTTTCTGAAACAGTAGCAGCTAGTAGTGAAGAACTTGCTCAATCATCGAATGAGGTACAAGCAGGTACTGAGCAAATTACAGTAACGATGCAAGAGCTGGCATCTGGTACAGAAACACAAGCATCTACCACAGGTGATTTGGCAGAAACAATGACAGCATTTAAGCGTAGCATTCATGAAACTACACAAGAGGGCATTGAATTAAGCGAACATTCTAGTCATGTTCAAAAATTAACGGTTTCAGGGAAAAGTTTAATGGTGCAATCTACCAAACAAATGGCTACAATAAATGAAATTGTATTAGACTCTGTGAAAAAGGTAGAAAATTTAAATGAACAGTCTGCTGAAATATCCAAGCTAGTGTCAGTTATCGATGATATTTCAAACCAAACAAATTTACTTGCATTAAATGCAGCAATCGAAGCAGCACGAGCAGGTGAGCATGGCAAGGGCTTTGCTGTTGTGGCAGATGAAGTCCGAAAGCTTGCTGAGCAAGTACAGTTCTCTGTCACGGATATTGCAACAATTGTCCAGCGTATTCAAGGTGAAACTGGCAATGTAACATCTGCCCTTCAGACTGGCTATGAGGAAGTAAAAAGAGGAACCACACAGCTCGATGAAACTAATGAAACATTTGAAAAAATTTCTGATGCTGTTGGGGATATGATAGTTAATATTTCAACGATTACAACGAATTTAAATCAGCTTGCTCAAAATTCGGAAACCATTAATGCTTCTATTGATGATATGGCCTCCATTTCACAGGAATCCGCTGCTGGCGTTGAGCAAACAACAGCAACTGTTGAGGAAACCGCCGCTACAATGGATGAAATCGCTAGAAGTGCAAATCAGCTTGCTGGAATGGCCGAAGAGTTAAATACGCAGCTACAGCAATTTAAAATTTAATCATCTAAACAACAAAGGCTATCTCAAATTTTTCTATTTTGAGATAGCCTTCTCTCTTATTGCCAATGACTTATTGGCACTCGTTCCAGTTCATGACGTTTAATAATAACACTTATCTTTTGAAACCATTTCTCACAAAGCTCTATGGCTTCTTTATAGTCATCCTCCTCTTTTGATATGGGATCTTCACTATTATCCATGAACATATATTCTTGAATAGGCTCTGATAAATGATCTACTACTAACTTTAGCGATAGCTGTGAAATTGTATCTTCTTCTACCTCCTCTTCTTCTATTTCATCTGCTTCAGCAAGTAAGGAACCACTCATTAGATGATTCTTTGTTCTAACCGTAAATACTTCATCTTCCATGATGGCAACCTCATATATTCTGTTAAATGGAACTTCTATAATTTTTAGTTCTTCGTCTAAAGCTTCTCTTCGGGCGAAAATAAGCATGTTTGTCTGTTCATTTAACAGTAAAGCATTTAAAGCATCATTGGAAACTGTACATTGTGTATGAGGAATAGCCATTATCTCCTCCTCACTAGCTTCCGTCATGGCTGTCAAAGTTTGTATGGCAATATAACGCTCTTTTAAATAACGGATACTCCCTAGACCGACTAAAGCCAGCCCGATTAAAAAAAATAGTTGCTTAATAATGACTAATTCAATGGCATTTGCTAGATAAAGATAGACAATCCCTAATAAAATGAAGAAAATATTTTTCATCCAATTCCCGCCTTTATCAAGATAATCACTAGAAAAATTCAGATGATGTACTAGCAATAGTATTCTTGATTCTATCGTTTCATTCTAATAAAAAACACGAATTCATTGAACTTTACAATGAATCCGTGCTTTTGCTTTTAACGACCAATTAGCTCTTCTTTACTACTTACGTCGTCTAATGTTTTATCTTTTTCTATTTTATGCATCTCAAGAACATGCTCAGATGGCGGAACGAGTAAGCTCACCACGACAATTGTGATACCAGTTATAACAACACCTGAAAATACAGGAGCCTGCCATAATTCATTTAATAGACCTATGAAGCCTTCTGATTGGATTGTCAGACTAGGTACGAATGTTAGTGATGTCACAATGTAATAAACTAAGCCAACGGAAATACTTGCCCAAACTGCTGGTGTACTGACACGTTTCCAAAATGGTCCTAAAACGATTGGCCAGAATATTGTTACGAATATAATATCCCAAGCTAAATAAGCTAAATCAATTACTTTTTGGAAGCTTACAGCTAGCACTAAACCTAATAAAGCACTAGCTAGAATAATAGATCGTGAAAATCTTAATAGCTTCTTAGGATCAGGATTACGATTAATAAAATCTAAATAAATATTCTTTGTGACAATCCCTGAAGTCGCTACATAACATGCAGCTACTGTAGACATCCCCATGGCTGCCATGGCTGTTAAGAAAATAGCTGCTAATAAAGGAGGAAAATAACCTTGTGCAAAGGTAAGCATCAATGTTTCTGGGTTTGTGCTTTCAGGATAAATAGACTTAAAGGCTTCCCCTAGCATCCCTGGAATCCAGCTAATTGCAATGACAATAATACCAGCAATAATCATGCTTCGTTGTGCCACTCGTGGGCTTTTTGCAGCAGCTACCCTCTGCCCAAGGTCAACTGCAGGGATATCTCCAAGTGCTAGTACAAGATACAAAGTCCAGAATTCTGCTCCTGCCTTCTCAAATAATGTACTGATATTCCACCACTCGGGATTAAATGTAACGTCTGGATAGTAAAACAAAATAAAAATGGTAATACCCAAAATACCTGCCACTGCAAGCGCACCTTGTACGATTTCAGTATAGGCTACTGCCCATAAACCACCAATAACTGAATAAATAGCCGTTAGCGATACAAATAGAAGCGCCGCAGGTATAAAATCAATTTGCAACAATTGCTGAATAATATACGTTCCACCAACTGTTAACGCCGCTGCATTAAAAACTCCAAAAGCAATTGCCATAACAACCCCTGTATAGGCTCCTAGCTTTTTACTGCCATAGCGTAAACCGTAGTAATCTGCTAATGTCCAGCCCTTTAAACGTCGTAATGGCTTTGTCCAAATGAGTGCTCCAAGAATCATACAAGTCCCTAAACCACCCATTGTTGCCGAACCTTCAAAGCCACCACTTGTATAGCCAGAGCCTACCGCTGCAAAAAAGAAGGGAGCTGCTAATAATGCAGCAACTAAACTACCCGTTACAACGGATAAAGGCATGCTCCAGCCAGCAACAATTAAATCCTCGGCTGTGTTGACACGCTTATAGCCTTTATAGCCAATATAATAGATAAATAATAAGTATAAGCAAAAGATAATAATATTTAACATTATTTACTCCTTCGTTTTCCATTAACCGTTCATTACGACCCCACCATTTGGCGTTAAAATTTGACCTGTATAGAAGTCAGCATGATTAGAGGCTAAAAATAATACACTTTTCGCAATTTCTTCTGGTTGCGCTAAACGTTTTAATGGATATTTTGCGGATTCTTCCTCCACATAGTTATCGCCAAACTCTTGTAGAATGTCCGTAAATGTTCCACTAGGAGCAACTGCATTGACAAGTATAGAAGGTGCTAATTCTCTTGCTAAAGCCTTTGTAAAAGCATTAATAGCACCCTTTGCAGCTGAATAATGCGTGAATTCTTCACAACCCAAGCTACCAATATCAGATGAAATATTGATGATTTTTCCTGTATTACGTTCCTTCATTCTTTTAGCTGCTTCACGGCAATTATAGAAACAGCCATATAAATGAACTTTAATCATACGATCCCACTGCTCATCCGTTAAATCTGTAATGCTGGAACCCTGTGCAAATCCAGCGTTATTTACAAGAATATCAAGATTCCCGAGATGCTCGTCCATAAATTGATGCATCGCTTGTACTTCTTGAGAGTTAGAAACATCTGCGTGGAATATTAAAGCTTTCACACCCAACTTTTCTGCTTCTGCACGTACAGCTTCTGCCTCTTGCTCATCCCCAATATAATTAATTAAAATATTGGCTCCATGTTGCGCAAAGCCTAAAGCAATTGCTTTACCGATTCCTTTACTAGAGCCTGTAATTAAAACATTTTTTCCTGTAAAATTAATGTCCATTATGATCATTCTCCAATTTGAATTTTGCCACTAGACCTTGCAGCTCTTCTGCTGTTTTGCCCAGTGATGAAGAGGCATCCTTTACTTCCTGCATGGTAGATAATTGCTCTTGTGTAGAATTCGAGACATTTGAAGAGAACTCTGCTGACTGCTCTGCAGATTGTTTAATATTATTAACAGATGCCGCCACTTCTTCTGAGGATGCAGAAATTTGTTGTGAGGCTGCTGAAATTTCACGTATTTGGCTAGCTACTTCTTCTGAGGAAGTAAGAATTTCTTTAAAGATTTCGCCTACTTCATTGGTAAATGCCATCCCTACCTTAACATCCTCTTTACCTTTCTCCATAACCGTGATAGAAGCGTTTGAATCAGACTGAATAGAACTAATTAAATTGTAAATTTCTGTTGCTGATTGAGAGGATTGTTCAGCTAAGCGTCTCACTTCATCCGCAACAACGGCAAAGCCTTTACCGTGTTCACCTGCTCGTGCCGCTTCGATCGCAGCATTTAAAGCTAATAGATTTGTTTGATCAGCTATAGCAGTAATTAAGCTAACAATTTCACTTATTTTTTTAGTATTAACATGTAGTCCATTAATGGTTGTCCCTATTTGTTCAACAGAATCATTAATTAACTCCATTTGAGCAATAACTTGTTGTACAACTTCATTGCCTCGTTCAGAAGCCTGTGATGCTGAAATAGAGGATTCCGCAGCTACATTTGCAGAATCAGCAATTTGCTGAATACCTGTTGCAGTTTCTTCCATAGCAGCAGCTGTTTCCTCTGTCATGGTCATCGAGGCCTCAGCATTTTGTGTAATTTGATTCATGTCTAGTGCAATATTTGTTGAGCTGTTATAAGTTTCACCAGCATGTACCGTTAATTGATTGGCTGCTGAAGAAACGTGATTGGATGTATTGCGTATGTTTAAAATAATATGTTGCAAATTAGCCACCATTGTACGAATGGATTCAGATAATTTACCAATTTCATCCTTCGATGTCTCTAAATCCACATCTATTAATTCACCATTTGCCACTTGATTGGCAACGTTCACTACTTTTTTCAGTGGCTTTAATAGTCGATCTATAATTATGTAAACTAAAACTAATAAAATTAAAATGCCGATAATGGCAATGACAATTTGCTTAATCACACTTGTTTTAATAATCGTATTGATATAATCAGCGGAGTAATCAATCCCTAATAGGGCAATCAGTTGGCCATTATCATCTTTAATAGGACTAAAAACCGTTCTCCAAGAACCAAAAGGATCCTCGAATATATCAGTTACCTCTGTACTATTATTTTCAATAGCTAATTTTGCTGTTTCTACATGTTCATCCGCTAAATCAGTAAAAATTTCACCGGCTTCATATACTTCATTTAGATTAGAGGTATAGCCAATTGGATTGACGCCACCCTCATCCTTGACATCCCAAATATAACTCCAGCTCATAATACCTTGCTGGTCCTGAATCATATCAAGTTGCTTTTGGATCTTTGTAAACTTTGCGTTTGTTTCCCCTTTTTCGGACAGCAAATCTTTTACTTCATCACTGTCTAAGTTCATAGCTGTTAATAAACCAACACTTTTTAATTCTTGCTCCAAATCCACATTCATCCGATTATTCAATTCACTAATACTTTGCGTCGTAATAATAGCGATAAGCAGTAATACAACGATAGAGACTGTTAGTAAAAGCTTATTTTTTAATGATGTGTTTTTTAACAACTTCATTTCCCCTTTTCCTCCTTTGAACTTTACTTGCAAAAAAATGCCTATTTCAAAAGAAATAGGCATAAAAGAACAAAAACTAGAATGAGAATGATACAACTAGCACTCTTTTGCAACTCAGCCGCCATAGCATTTATTGCCTTAGACCTGTAGCTTTGCGTCTTTACTTTTCAGTAAATTTGCCTATATTTCCCTACCAAAATTAACACAGTAGGTAAAAGTAGTCAATGCTCTCTACTTAAAACATACATATTTTATACTAGCTGTTCCTTCATTAATAATTATATAAATTACTTAATTATGATTCATCTATTGAACAAAATAAAAACAGCTACAACCTCAATTAGCGTTGTAGCTGTCCACTTTCAATTCACTTACCCCTAAGTGTTTGAATAAATTATACGTTTTGTGTGACAAGTAATACGGATGGTATAAAGGATAACGCAAACATAGCGATATACCATACGGAAGTACGACGTAATGAAAAGCGTACTTTTTTTCGTTCCGCATAAAAAATATCTAACATAACTGCAACAATAAAAGGCATTGTAATACATGCAATAGCTACTAATAAGATGTCAAAATAAATCATACAAGCACCCCTTTGTCTGTGAACATTTTTCATCTTTTTTGTGAACATTTTGTGATAATTTTATTGTACACATTTTCGTCACAAATTGTCAACGAGTTTTAAAGAAAAAAATGGCACTTTATGATTGATATCCATTGTGCATTATGCTCTATATTTATATGTTAGGCCCCTTAAAAAATTTCGTACGAATGAATCGCCACACTCTTTATAATTACGATGACTTGGATTTCTTAAAATAGCACCTAATTCACCTTTTGTAACTTTAATGCCGCCGTCATATAAAATCTCAAGCATCTCCTCAGTTGTTAAAGCTAAAGCAATTTTTACTTTCTTTAGCAGCATATTATTTGGGCTTTCTTTACCTGACACAGGTAAAGGTCCAACAGCCTGTCCTTCTCTTGGTTTCTGAGGCCCACGTTTAAAAGTAATTAATCCATTTAAAAATGCCTCTAACATTTTATTATTACATTTGATGTATTCCTCTGGCGCTTCTTCCTCATCATTAATCTTAATCAGCATATTTAATACTTCTTCCTTTGAATAATCCATGCCACCAAGTTTAAAAATTTCTACCATATCTACATTTTTTATATCGAACGCATAGCGTAAACGAATTAAGATATCATTATTTGTCATTATATGTTCCTCCTTTAATTAACCTTATATAGTAAAGAGCCAGGCTTAATTATAACAGAGAGTTTGCTGATTATTGCTAGCTTTCCACAAGTTGTTGTTGTTAGCAAATAGCGTGTGCATTTCCTACTTTTTAAATGTATGAAAAATTTAATCGCAACCATTCTAAGGTCAAGGAGGTGAGAACAATGGCTAACAATAACCGCAGTTCAAATAAACTTCTAGTACCTGGAGTACATGAGGCTGTCAATCAAATGAAATATGAAATTGCACAAGAGTTTGGCGTTCAGCTTGGGCCAGAAGCATCTTCTCGCGCAAATGGTTCAGTTGGAGGAGAGATTACAAAACGCCTTGTTGAAATCGCTGAAAAACGTTCAAAAGGTTTATTATAATTAAATACTAATAAGAAAAGAACGAATCCCATTTACATAATTGGAATTCGTTCTTTCGTGCTCTATAAAATTATGCTGTTTGCAATTCCTTCCCTGAGCTCTTAAGCGTTAGCATAACGATAAAGGAAATACAATACAGTGCTGCTAAGTAAATCATCACGACAGTCATATCGTAGCTTTGTAAAATAAAGCCTACAAAGATTGGTGAAAACCCACCTATAGCTCGTCCAAAGTTAAAAATGGTGTTTGTTGCTGTACTGCGAATGTGTACTGGATAAAAGCTACTAATTAATGCACCATACCCTGCAAACATTCCATTAGAGAAGAATCCTACAACCGCACCGCCTACTAATATCGCTACTGCACCTGTTGCAAACGAGTAAAAGAATACAGCACATGCAGAGGCTACTAAAAATATCCCGAATGTTCGCTTTGCACCAAAACGATCCATAAATCTGCCAAACGTCAGCATTCCAATGATCATGCCAACTGCGGTACTAATTGTCCACAATGCTGAGCTTGAAACCGATAAACCTTGCGATTTCTGTAACATCGAAGGTAGCCAAATCATTAGACCATTATAGCCTGCGATTTGAACAGTAGCCATTAGAATTAGGGAGAGTGTTGTCATGGTGATACGAGGTGAAGCAAATAATTGTGCTAATTTCCCGTTCTCTTGCTTATTATTTTGTTGTTTCTGCGCTGCTAACCATTCTGGTGATTCATCAATATTTTTACGTACGATAAAGGCGAAAATAACTGGTAGTAATCCTACAAAGAATAATGCACGCCACCCTAAAGTTGGTAAAATAATAGCACTTAATAAAGCGGCTAAAATTACTCCATATTGTGCACCTACACTGACATAAGAGGATGCTCTGCCTTGTTTATTCTTTGGCCAAGCCTCCGCCACAAGCGCCATCCCAATACCATATTCTCCGCCAGCACCTAAACCAGCGATAAATCTATAAACATAAACTTGTTCAATACTTGTTGCTACTCCTGTTAAGGCCGTTCCGATGGCAAACAAAATAATCGTATACGTAAACACTTTTACTCGACCATATTTATCTGCTAATACTCCGAAAATAATACCACCCAGTAGCATCCCAATATTCGTGATGGATGAAATCAATCCACCTGTTGCAAGATCAATATTAAATTCTGCAATAATCATTGTCATAGCAAAGGAAATAAACATAATGTCCATTCCTTCTAGCGTTAGCCCCGCCACTGAAGCAACCACGGTTTTTTTACGATAATCCATTCTTTTTAGCCTCCATTTTCTAGTTGTCGATCTCTTTTAGTGAATGGATTATAGCTGTCTTGTCCATTCTCTTTTGAAGCCTCACGGGACTTCCTTTAAAAGAGGAGTACGGAACAATAATAAAAGCCCTTCCGTCACAGAGGACAAAAGGGCATGACAAAGCAAAGATATTAGCTTAAAAATATCACATAGCCCTTTTCAGCCTCTCTGGACCGTATTAAAGGATTTATATATCGTTCATTTATACCGTTCTACATTCTATAAGATTACTGAAGAAAAAGCAATGGTCGAATAGTGGAAATTCAACACGGTATTTCTATAAAGTTTTGAGCAAACTGATAAATTAGATTGGCAGGTACAGCCAAATTAAGGTTTTGACCATCATCGAAGCCTGCTGTAATCAGACCAACCAATCGCCCATGCATATCCAATAAAGCACCACCTGAACTGCCATTTGATATAGCGGCTGTAAATTGAATCATAGACATTTGCCGAATATCACGAAAACCCGAAACAATCCCATCAGAAACTGAGTTAAACAATCCTAACGGACTGCCAATCGCCACAATTTTTTGCCCTCGAACTAATTGTCCATCCATTTTTACAGGTAAAGGATGGCTTATTCTGTCTACCTTCAAAATAGCCAAATCATGCATATCATGATATTTCACAAATTGATGGGTAATATACTCGTTGGTATCATTTTCATAGAGCACAGAATAATATTTTCCACCACCTACAACATGCAGGTTTGTTAAAATATATCCATCTTGGTGGAGAATGACACCAGAGCCATAGCATAAAACCTTGTCATCCTCCCCGAAGGTCTTAATCATCACAACAGATGTGGCTAAGGAGGCTAATTGCTCATAGCTCCACTCCTCTGTCGCATTCGTTTTTTGAGCAGGAATGTTCAATTGTCTTGAAGTACTTTCAATAGGCAATGTTATTTCTTTTTCATAGAAATGACGACACATATGTAAGGTAGATGACGCTTCTATTATAGGGTACAAATTGGCAATATCTCCTTTGGGATTCATGTAACAAATATCGCACCCCAGTGACGATAAGAAATATAAAAATAGTAATTCATGCTGCGTAATGTCACCTATAAAAACAATTTTGGGGGACGTTGAATTTTCCCCCGAAAAAATTTGTGGTAAATAATAATCCATCCAATACAAAAATTTAACTGCAAAATTTTTTAACAACGTTTCATTAGGATAAGGCTGATTTTCTTTAAATAGTTGAATCATCTGTTTAAAGCTTAGCTTTTTTGTCCATTCAAGCTGATCACTCGCTAATTTACTGCACAAAGATAGCTTATACAGTAATTGCGGGTTTTCAGCAGCAGTCTGCCACATTCTCCAACTTTCCGACAATCTATCTACATCTTCCTTATTACGAATGACCTCAAGCTTATGCAGTCGTAAATAATAAATGCTTTGCTTGGAGAAATACTCCTCCATTTTTAGAATCTCATCTTTATAAAAATCTACAGAATCAGGTATACCGATATATCGTAGAAAAACAACTTCCTTCGTAAGAGAATGTTTGTTGTGATTAATTTGCATAAACTCCTGAAAAGTATTTGCTGATTTATTGTATTTAATTTTTAACGGTCTAGTTGTCACAATCATCTTCATACAACTCCTATAAGCTCTTCATTACATATAATGGTACTTATATACAATTCTCTGATGTTGCTCTAAATCCTCTATTGATGCAAACAAAAAAGCCCGACTCTATAAAGAATTGGACGTAGCTTTGGAATAAAGATTTAGAATAACAACTTCCAATGTTTTCTAGTTGTTCATTAGTATTCCATTAGTTGTTGATGCCACTCTAACATAATTAAACACAAAAAAGATGTTTTATTTATTCAATATAGTGGAATAGATTGAATGTGAACATATATAGGAGGGATCAATAATGACAGTCAAATTGACAGTAGAAAACGTAGTACAGGCGAAACAAGAAGTGGAGAAATTAGAAGCGCAAGGATATCTTCGAGATAACATTTACATCTTTGCGCACTATGAAGAACGTGAAGATGATATTAACGAAGCACTCGGGACAGAAGAAGCTGGCATTAGCGAGCAAGGGTTCCTGACTTCTATGAAGAACCTGGTGAATTCCCGTGGAGATGAACTCCGCAACAAGTTAGCTTCTGTCGGATTAAGTGAATCGGAAGCTGCTCAATTCGAGAAGGAACTGGATACAGGTAAATTGGTCATAGTTGCCAATAAGTAAAAACAAACCCGGGAATCCAATCCCGGGTTTGTTTCATTTTTACACCTTCGTCTCTGTATTCAAGATAGCCTTTCAACTATTGTCAATGATCTGCTCGAGGAAATTTTCTTCTTCTTCATTAAAGAGTCTTCTTTAACAATATGGTCCTATTCATAAAGAACGATAATTTTCCTTATTACGGAAAAGCACCCGATAATGGAATAACTAAATATGATTTCCATCAGATTATTTCTCCCAAATTAATACTGCACGTTCTAAAACTGAATCCCAAGAATCCTTTCCTCCTGGAACCATCTCTTCTGAATCAAATTCCACATAATATACCGCATCGTTATTTCCACTTTCAGGTAGAACAAAGGTATCTTCTTGTCCAAGTCTCTTTTCATCATCAATCAGGTTTCTCGAAGGCGAATCAGCCACTGTTTTTGTATAATAAATAAAACTCACAATCTTTTTCTCTCCATCAATTTCAATTCCCATAGGAAACGTTCCGTGAACACCTGCACGGCTTTTGCCATAATATCGGGAAACCAACTGATGATCATTTTGTCTTTCGATTTTGATCAAATCTTCCGAATAAGGAATAACCGTTTCAAAATAGAAAACAGACAAATAGGTCCCCAATAAAATAAGTGCCGTTATGAAAACCGAAGTAATGGAAATGATCACTTTTTTCTTACGCCATTTTTTACTGATCTCTTTAAATTGAAAAGCCTTATTTTCTGCCGGGATATAAAGTTCCTGTTTCATGGTTTCATATTCTTTTTGACATTTTTCACAATGCTGTAAATGTTCGTCTACCATTTCTTTTGTATCTTCACTAACTACCTCATCAACATACAGAGGTAAAACATCTTGAATAATTGTGCATTTAATCTCTTTCATAATTCATCGCCTCCATATACTCGATAATTTGTTTTCTCGCTCTGTAAAAGGTAACCCTTGCCCACCCTGCACTTTTTCCAAAAAGACGTCCTATCTTTTCAAAAGGTAATTCTCCAAAAGTACGTAATGAAAAGACCTCCTTAAATGGCTCATTCATCGAGTGAAGAAACTGATGAACCATGAAGGCATCTTCTTCATTCATCAAATGCTTTACAATTTGCACTTCCATACTTGATTCTTCTACTGCACCTGAATCTACTTGTCGTTTCTTTCTTTTGTAGTGTGAGAAATATGTATTTTTCGCAATTGTAAAAAGCCATGCTCGAATATCCTTTGAACCATCAAATTTTTTTATTGCTTTTAATGCCTTAAAAAATGCTTCTTGTGTTATTTCCTCGGCTATGCGCTCATCGTGACTTAATGATAGGATATATAAATAAACTTCTTTAAAGTATTCCTGATAGATTTCCTCAAAGTCCACCTATTTTCACCCCTTTCACTTATATAACTCTTAGAATTTAATTACGTTACAAAAATATGTTATTTTCTATTACCAATCTACAAATGATTCAGGGGCAATATTGTTATTTTCACAAAAATAACAATAGGCATATTCAAAAGAATATACCTCATCCTTCTTTAACTTCTTCTATCATTTAAGCACAAGATCATTATAAGAATTAGTTAATTTCTTTAATAATCTTCCCCTATTAAATGGGCCTTTTATGAAGAAAGACGCTTTCCTTATTTCAGAAATTCACCTTTCTAAATTAATAGGACTAAAAGTAGGACTTGTCTAAATAAAAAACAGAGCATAAAAACAAGAGGCCTTCCACTAGCATTTGAAGCCAAAACATCAATAGCGATAAATTGAAAGGAGCAAAGAAAGGGAAATCTCATCCCAAAATCTTTGCTCCTATTTATACTGTTATTTACTTGACTTTATTGGTGGTTTCATCATTTCATTGTCATTCAATATTGTTTGATTCAAAGTTGTCCAGTAATACACGCACTTCATCCGTTGATTTTGTGTTCATCAATTGACTTCTTAATTCGCCAGCTCCACGGAATCCTTTGACATAAATTTTGAAGAAGCGATGAAGTCCTGTGATGGAACGTGGCAGTTCTTCCGCGTATTGATCTTGAAGATCGAGCTGCAGTCTTAAAAGATTAAGATACTCTTTACTGCTATGCTCTTTTGGCTCTTTTTCAAAAGCAAAAGGATTTTTAAAAATACCTCGTCCAATCATCACGCCATCAATCCCGTATTGTTCAGCTAGTTGGAGTCCCGTTTGACGGTCAGGAATATCTCCATTGATCGTCAGTAGCGTATTAGGTGCAATACGGTCACGAAGTTTTTTGATTTCCGGAATAAGCTCCCAATGCGCATCTACTAGGCTCATTTCCTTTCTTGTTCGTAGATGAATCGAAAGGTTCGCAATATCCTGCTTTAATAAATGCGTTAGCCAATCCTCCCACTCATTTACATCCTTGTAGCCAAGCCGTGTTTTCACGCTAACAGGCAGTCCCCCCGCTTTTGCTGCTTGAATTAATTCTGCGGCCACATCTGGTCGGAGAATAAGGCCACTCCCCTTCCCTCTTGATGCTACATTCGGTACAGGGCAGCCCATGTTAATATCAATGCCTTTAAAACCTAGCTCTGCCATGCCAATACTCATTTCACGGAAATATTCGGGATTATCTCCCCAAATATGTGCCACCATTGGCTGCTCATCTTCTGTAAAGAGCAAACGACCGTGCACACTTTTCTTTCCCTCTGGATGACAGTAGCTATCCGAATTTGTAAACTCAGTAAAAAACACATCTGGTCGACCTGCTTCACTTACAACGTGACGAAAAACAACATCCGTTACATCTTCCATTGGTGCAAGCACAAAAAAAGGCCGTGGTAAATCGCGCCAAAAATTATCTATCATGTTAATTCCAAATCCTCTCACTATGGACATATTGATATATTTACCTCATTACCTAATAGAGGTAGAAGCATTATTTATCAAGAGCTAATGTAAAAATCAACAATGTTTATTTTAACGAAAATCAGTCCTAAATGGTATTTTAACAAACAAAAAAGTAGATGGTATAGATTGTTTCTACCTCATCTACTTTTATTATACCTAATTTTCATTTCTATATTTTTTCGAATGGATCCATTTGTGAGGTGGATTTAAACAAAATAGATAATATGACTGCAATACTATCGGGTGGAACTCAAATATTTACTTTCTATATTTGAGTTCTGCCGTTATCTTCTTGCATCTGTTTATTATACTGTACCTCTGGTTTCTCTGGTTTTTTCGACCAATAGGTAGCGAGAATCGGACCAGAAATATTATGCCAAACAGCCCCAAGTACACTAGGTAGGGCCGCTAAGGGACCGAAGTGGGCAGTGGCTAACGCTACACCCAGACCAGAGTTCTGCATTCCAACTTCAATTGAAATAGCTCTTCGATTGCTTTCATCAAGGCCTAATACACGAGCTGTTATATAACCAAATAACAATCCGAATGCGTTATGAAGCACTACAGCTGCAAAAATAATGGAGCCTGCCGAAGCGATGGTATCGACATTACCAGCAACAACAGCAGATACAATAATCATAATAGCAACTACTGAAATAAGAGGAATCACATTAATACTTTTTTCTACGATTTGAGGAACAACTCTTCTGATAATAATCCCTAGGATAATAGGGATAATAATTACTTGAATAATTGAAGTAAACATTGCTATTGGATCAACTGGCATCCATTTACCTGCAAGTAATAATAGGATGATTGGTGTGGCAATTGGAGCTAATAATGTCGAAAAGGATGTCATTGTGATGGACAAAGGTACATTTCCTTTAGCTAAATACACCATGACGTTTGAAGCAGTTCCACCAGGTACAGATCCAAGAAGGACTAGCCCTGCAGCTAATTCTGCTGGCAAGTTCATTATATAAGCAATTAAAAAAGCGGAAAGTGGCATGATAACATATTGAGCACATACACCAATAATGACTGGTACTGGATTCGTGATAACCAATCTAAAATCAACTGCTTTTAACGTCAGACCCATGCCAAACATAACAATGCCTAGCAAAATCGTGATATACCCGCCAAATATTAAAAAGGGTTCTGGAGCTATAAAGGCAATAACAGCAATACAAATAACCCATATAGCAAAGTATTTTCCAGCAATCGTACTAATCGCTTCTAAAATTTTCATATTTCCACTCCCTATATTTTTATTTTCAATATTTTATTCGGATTGAAAAGTGTGTCAGGGTCAAGTGCTTGTTTAATCTTTTCCATCACTAGAAGTGCTTTACCGTGTTCTTTCTCTTGATATTTCTGCTTACCAATGCCCACACCATGTTCTCCTGTGCAAGTTCCTCCTCGTTCCAGTGCATACATCACAATCAACTCATTTAATTCATCAGCTTTCTTTATTTCCTTTGGATCATTCATATCAATCATTAATAGTACATGGAAATTTCCATCACCAACATGTCCAACAACCCCACCTGTAAGCGCTAACATATCAAGTGCTTCTCTTGCATGTTCAATAGCACCTGCTAACTCGGATATCGGTAAGCAAACATCGGTTACCATTAGTTTTTTTCCTGGATGTCCATGGACATAGGCGTAAGCTAAATTATGGCGAGCTTCCCATAGCTGATTTCGGGCTGCATTATCCATCTCAAATTCAATATTTTTGCAATTATGAGCCGCTACAATCTCTTTCATAAATTCTACATCCTGCCTTAAGCCAGCCTCATTTCCCTCAAATTCCAAAAATAAGGTTGGTTGTTCCTCATAAGCTGTTTGACTATACAAGTTCACTTGTTTCATTGAAGGTTCATCTACAAGTTCAACTCTTGCAATGGGAATTGCCGCTTGTAGAATACTCACAACTCCTTCCACAGCATCATTCACTGTTTCGAAGGACGCTCTAGCAGCCATGACACATTCAGGAATACCATAAACTCTTAACGTCAACTCAGTAAAACAACCAAGTGTTCCCTCTGACCCAACAAATAGACCGTTTAAATGATAGCCAGATGAAGATTTCTCTGCTAAATTCCCTGTATGAATCACTGTTCCATCTGACAGAACAACCTCTAAATCTCGAACTTGATCGCGCATAGTTCCATATTTAACAGATGTTGTCCCACTAGCATTTGTTGCGGCCATTCCTCCAATTGTCGCATCTGCTCCTGGGTCTACGGAGAAAAATAATCCATATTTCTTCAACTCTTTATTCAATTGAGAACGTGTCACCCCTGGTTGAACTTTCACAAGAAAGTCCTTCTCTCTAACTTCTACTATTTTGTTCATGAGTGAAAAATCAATTGTTATCCCATGATTATAAGGAATCACATGTCCTTCTAAGCTTGTTCCTCTTCCAAATGGCACTATTGGTACTTTGTATTGATTTGCTATGTTCATTATCTTACTCACTTCTTCTGTCTTTGTCGGAAATACCACAATATCGGGTAGACAGGCACTATGATAGGATTCATCACTGCTATGCTGTTCTAAAATCGTTTGATTGATTGTCACTTCAATTTCTGGAAGAACACTTCGTAGGGCCATCACTAATTCTTCATTTGTAGTAATCATTTTTTCCTTCCCCTTTTGCTCTCATAGTATTTGGATGGTTTAATTAATAATTTTATATGTCATACCAATTTTCTATATTCTTAAAATTGGTCCAACCTTTTTACATTGTACTAAATATTCAGAAAATATCAACTATTATTTTTTTTCGTAAATTGATAAACATGCTGTATTTCTGTATGATTAAAGCGTTTATAGTACTATGTATTTAAGGTGGTGAGATAGGTAATGCCTCAACCAAAGAAAAAAGCGTATCAAGTAATTGTTGATCAAATAAAGGAATATTTTTTAAATGGTGAATTACAGCCTGGGGATAAACTCCCGACAGAAAGAGAATTAGCAAGTCGTTTTAATGTCAGTCGAACATCGGTAAGAGAGGCACTTCGAAAGCTTGAAATAAAGGGATTTATTGAAATTAAACAAGGCAGTGGTAGCTTTATTAAAACAGCAGAGTCCCATACTTTAGGTGAAGAACTTTCCTCTACAATTATTAATACTGAAAAAAAATTAATTTATGAAATGTTGGAGCTTCGTCAAGCACTTGAAGTGGAGTGTGCCTTTTTAGCTTCACGACGAGCTACTTCTGTAGACTTAGAACGAATTAGCCAAGCATTAGACATGATGGATCAAGGTAAAAATGATGTAGAATTAGGAATTCAAGCAGACCTAAGTTTCCATCTTAATATTGCACTCGCCTCACATAATTCAATATTTTTACAACTGTTCCAAACCCTTAGTGAGCATATGCAAGACACAATCCGAGCTACCCGCAGACAACGCTTGGAAGATCCAGAACGAACGCAAGAGACTATCGATGAACATAAAAAAATTTACTTAGCCATCGCTTCTGGAGATGCGAACCAAGCTAAGCAACTCATGGAAAACCATATCACGCAAATAAGACGAGAATTGACAGAGTCACTTTTAAGTCATATTGGAGAAAAAAACAATTAAAACTAGAGATACACAATTATATAGTTTATAAGTGATGAGATGTTCTGAATGGTTTTTGTCAGTGGGAATTGGCTCAATTAGTGAATGTTTCAGATGGATGAAATTACATCGAAAAAAACTCGGATTCGTATTTGATCGAATCCGAGTTTTTATTGATTTTAACTGAATTCCGTCCTAAAACGGTAATTTTTATATTGTATAGATGAGTTTAGTAATGTGTTACACATTTAACTTAAGCCATGCCACGGCTTCACAATGTGTTGAGTGCGGGAACATATCCACTGGCTGGATTTCCTGTGTGTGATAGCCGCCATCCTCTAAAATGCGAAGATCGCGTGCTAGTGTGGCTGGGTTACAGGATACGTAGACCACTCGTTTTGGTCGTTGCTCTAGAATAGTAGTTAGCAGTGCTTCATCGCAGCCTTTGCGCGGTGGATCAACTACTAGTACGTCTGCTTCCTTGCCTTCTTTATACCATCTTGGGATAACTTCCTCTGCTGGGCCTGCCTCAAAATAAGTATTTGTAAAACCATTAAGCAGTGCGTTGCGTTTGGCATCTTCAATCGCTTGTGGGACAATTTCCACGCCCATGACAGCCTTTGCTTTTTGAGCAAGGAATAAAGAAATCGTACCAATTCCACAATACGCATCAATGACACGTTCATCTCCCTGTAAGTCAGCATAATCTAGTGCTTGCTTGTAGAGGACCTCTGTTTGCTCTGGGTTGACTTGATAGAAAGAACGAGCAGAGATTTCAAAACGTACATTACCGATAGTATCAATAATAACGTCTTTACCCCAAAGGTTGATTGTGTCATCACCAAAAATAACATTGGTTTTCTCACTATTCACATTTTGCATAATTGATGTAACGTTTGGCACTAGCTTTTGGATTACTGCAATAGCTGCCTCTTTTTGTGGGAACTTTTTCTTTTTCGTTACAAGGACAACCATGACTTCTCCTGTTGCTCGTGCTTTACGGATAACAACATGACGCAACATGCCTTCATGTGTATGCTCATTGTAAGAGCGAACACCTAACGTTGCTAATTCCTTTTTCAAGCCTGCAAGAATAGCATCTGCTTCTCCTGTTTGAATTAAACAGCGATCCATATCCACAATGCTATGCGTTTTTGTTTTATAAAAGCCTGCAATCGCTTGTCCAGCTTCATTTTCAGAGAAAGGAATTTGTGCTTTATTACGGTAGTGCCAAGGTTCTTTCATACCTTTTACTGGGTGAACAGGTGCATGAATTTTACCAATCCGCTGCATCACATTGCGCACCATATTTTCTTTCCATTTTAGCTGCCCCTCATAGGATAAATGCTGTAATTGACAGCCGCCACACTGCTTGAAGTAATCACATGGAGCTTCAACACGGTCTGGAGATGGCTTGATAATATCTATTACCTTTGCAAAGCCATAGTTTTTTAATGTTTTTAACACATGGATTTCGGCCGTTTCGTTTGGCAGTGCGCCTTGTATGAATAGTGGATAACCTTCAACCTTTGCGACACCATTGCCATCATGCGTTAGATCTTCTATATAAACTGAAAGTCGTTCATTTTTTTTCACGGGTGCTGACATTCGTACATCCTCCATTTCAATCTCCTTATTGTAGCATGTGTTGGCGAATGAAAAAAGAACAAGACTTGGCTGTTGCGCGTCTCTGCTAATTAACTTGAAAAAAGAGTCGCTATTCGCGACTCTTTTCCTGCTCTTTTGTAATATGATAATCCCTTGGTGCCCACCAAAATGCACACAAGATCCCAAGAATGACGACAATAAAAGGTGCATAAAAAATTAAAAAACTTTGCATATGTGCTTTCCTCCTATGCGTGATTGTCTTCTTTTCCTGTCACATATTTTTTATTGAATAAGAATAGTTTCATCAATAAATAAAGTGAAGGAAGAAGAAGACACAGTCCTAAAATAAATGCGATAACTAAAGCGATCGCCATTTGTGTGCTTGTAAAGCTATCGTAAATGGTTAAATACGGATACAGTAGGTATGGATATTGAGCTATTCCATAGGCAAAGAAGGCTACGGCAAATTGAGCAATCAGGAGCCCAACTGCAAGTCCGTACTTTTTACGCATGGCAATAAGTACGACTGTGACAATAAATAAGACAGCTGAAATCGCAAACATCCACCATAAATTTACCATATGACTGTAGCTTTCTGGGTTGATGGATTTCATTTCATACATAATTCCTAGCGCACTAATCATTAGCGGTGCTGCCCACACAAGAGCATATTTTCTCATCAGTTTCGTTGCTTCGCTATCATTTGCTTTATGCGCATACCATGTTAAAAATACGGCTGAAATATACAATACAGCAGCGATACTTAGTACCACAATGCTCCAAGCAAATGGACTTGTATATAAAGTCCAGTAGTTCAGCACAGGCTGCCCATCAATTACATCAACATAGCCTCCACCAGCAATGGCAAAGACAACGGATAAAGAAGCGGGAATTAATAAACCTGCTACACCATATGTCAGTGTATATCCGATATGGCCTCGTGTACCATACGATTCAAAGGCATAGTAGGAGCCTCGAATTGCCAATAGTACAAGCGAAATACTAACGGGCACAAGTAAAATCGTTCCGTAATAAAAAGCGGTTTGCGGGAAAAATCCTACGATTCCTACAAAGAAGAATACTAAAAAGACATTGGTAACTTCCCAAACAGGCGATAAATAACGTTTAATAATATTTGTTAAAATATGATTCTTTCCAATAAGTAGGCTATATGCATTAAAGAAACCAGCACCAAAATCGATCGATGCGACAATGACATAGCCAAATAGGAATATCCATAATACTGAAATACCTAAAATCTCTAACGTCATAGGATGTCACCGCCTTTTTCAGAGTGGCGATCTTCAATCTCTTGTTCGATTGGGTTCTTTTTAAACATTCTTACCAATACGACAATACTTCCCACTGCTAATACTGCATAGACTCCTGCGAATAAAAGCAACATTAAATCCACATGGTCGCTCGTCGTAGCTCCCTCAGGTGTACGCATTAGTCCATAAAGTATCCATGGTTGACGTCCAACTTCGGCAAGCCACCAACCTGCTTCAATCGCGATAATTGATAGTGGTCCTCCCGCTACGATAATCCATCTATACCATCGTGAATGAATAAACTGCCAGCCCCGTGCTTTCCCTACAACATAAAGTAATGAAACTAGCATCATAAACATACCAATGGAAACCATGATATCAAAGAGATAGTGAATATAGAGTGGCGGTAGATCCTCTTCCTCAAATTGATCTAAGCCGATTACCTCTGCATTAGGATTAAAATGTGCAAGAATGCTTAAAGCATACGGAATTTTGATAGCATATTTAACTTCTTCTCCATCTAAGACACCAAATAATACAAGAGACGCCTTACCTTCTGTTTCAAAATGCCATTCTGCTGCTGCTAGTTTTTCGGGTTGATATTCGGCTAAGTATTTTCCTGAAAAATCTCCAATCACAGCGGCTGCAATGGAGAAAATCAAGCCAATTTTCATTAGTAAAAGTAGTGATTTTTTATGGTATACATGCTTCGAGCCTTTTAACATTCTAAATCCTGCAATAGCTGCTAGCACAAATGCCGATGTCATGTACGCTGTCACAAGTACATGTGCAACCTTCGTTGGCATGGCGGGGTTAAACATTGCAAGAAAAGGTTGAATATTAACAAGTTCTCCGTCTACGATATCAAATCCTCTTGGTGCGTTCATAAAAGCATTAACGATTGTGATAAAGACTGCTGACATCGATGCTCCGACAGCAACAGGGATTAACAGAAGCATATGCTTTTTCTGACTATCAAAGCGATCCCAAGTATATAAATAGATGCCCAAGAATATCGCCTCAAAGAAAAATGCAAACGTTTCCATAAAAAGTGGTAACGCAATTGTTTGACCAGCGAGTTGCATAAAATTAGGCCACAATAATGATAGTTGTAAGCCGATTGCGGTTCCAGTTACCACGCCGACTGCTACAGTAATGACAAAACCACGGGCCCAACGTCTTGCCATTAAGATATAATGTTCATCATTCTTTTTATACCCAGTCCATTGAGCAATCATAATCATTAACGGGACACCCACACCAATTGTTGCATAAATAATATGGAACGATAATGTTAACTCCGTTAATGCTCGGCTCCAATAGACCGCTGATTCATTAATCATCTCATTGCCCCCTTAACTTCCAAATATTCTTCCAAGAATAGAAAGTAGCATAATGATTGCAACACCAAAGCTTAGCCATATAAGCTTCTTTTCTTGTGACTTATACAAAGGCAACACTTCCTTTCCCTTATCCATACCCCCATTTTCCACTATTCCAACGAAAAAAACCTTAATAACGGACCGAAACTTCAGTCTATTATTAAGGTTTCAAATTTTGTTCAAGTAATATACGCACATTTGCCAAACATTTTTCTAATTTCATTCACATTCTTACTTCTAAAGCTTAGTTTATGGGATTTAGCCAGTTTTATTCTAATGATGGAATTTTAATTTGGAGCGGCCTCTCCTTCTTTGAGAGCACTTCAAGCAATCAAAAAAATACAAAATAAAGCTCATCCACAATAAAATCGGATGAGCTTTTCGGGTTCATTAAATACGGTCTTCCTCTCGAATATCTGCGAGTGGAACAAAGATTTCGATGTGACGCTTTAGGTTTTCAAATGTAGCAGGAGCGTCTCCGCCATATTCGCCATCGAGGTTAAGGTGGACCTCATTTTCTGTAGTAACTTTGACAACGCTAGCTTTTTTGTAGATGACACGATCATCATTTAAATGTTCGCCTCTTAGTGCCATGGCAGCTAGTTGAATAAATTCAGGAAGACTTACCTTCTTTAGCACTATTAAAGTAAAGTAACCATCATTAATGCTTGCATCAGGAGCTAGTTTTTCAAAGCCGCCTACTGAATTCGTTAACCCACATAGGAACATCATAGCGTCGCCATCAAATACTTCGCCATCATATTCAATGCGCATATGTGAGGCTTTGATGGATGGAATCATCTCAACTGCCTTTACATAATAGGCTAACTGACCAAGCATTGTTTTCATTTTGCTTGGTACTTCGTATGTTAGCTCTGTAATACGTCCGCCAGCAGCAATATTGATGAAATAGCGTTCGCCATTTAAGAGTCCAACATCCACTGGCAATGTGTCGCCTTGAATAATAATGTCTACTGCCTCTTCTATATTTCGAGGGATATGCACGGCACGGGCAAAATCATTTGTAGTGCCCATTGGAATTAGACCAACTTTCGGACGGTTTTCAAATGGACTTACACCTGAAACAACTTCATTTAATGTGCCATCTCCACCAACTGCGATGATGATATCAAAACCGCGTTCTACCGCATTTTTTGCTGCAAGCGTTGCATCGCCTTCACATGTTGTTGCGTGACAGGATGTCTCATAGCCTGCTACCTCTAGTTTTTCCAACACCTCTGGTAGATGTTTCTTAAACACTTCGCGTCCAGATGTAGGATTATAAATGATTCTTGCTCGTTTCATAACATACCTTCCTGCTTCATAAGATTCTACTTCATTCAACGATTTGTACGTTGAAATGTTGCAATACTCTTGTTATTTTTGTAATGCTTCTGTTACTTGCTTCTTAAAGTCCTCATAAACAAATGTCCAATATGTTTGATTGGAGATATTTTCTTCACGAATTTCTGCATAAAGAGCCTTTTGTGCCTCTTCAAATGTTGGATCTTCTTTATCTGGTAAGCTTGCTCGTTTCGTTACGACGAACTCTTGTAATTCTGGTGCGCGTGGTCCCCATTTTCCAATCACTTCTCCAGCATCATCTAATAATAGATAAATTGGAATTGCACGACCACCGTTTGTTAAATAACGATCAATTAGTTCTGTATCAGCATCACGGAAAACGGTACGCATATCTAATCCTGCCGCTTCAGCAATACGGCGAATAATTGGATTATTTAACATTGCGTCTCCGCACCAATCCTCTGTAATCGTTAAAATTTTAGGTTGTTTTTCTTTTAATAACTCAATAAAATCATCGTTTGTTGGTACTTCAAAGCCATCATAAATACGAAAGCTTTCTTCTTTTAACGTCGTCATGTTCTCCATATATTGCTGTATTGATATAGCTTCATTAAAATACTGTTGTTCTGTTTTCATTGGCTCGTCCCCCTTATTACTGTCTATTCTATATTTTGCTATGAATACTCTTTTTAAACAACTATTAAGTTTCGCAAAATGCAAATTTGTTACATTTTTGAAAATTAATAGCCGAGGGAGCAATGAAGCTCTCTCGGCTATTATGTTACAACGAGTATTATCGTTTGGCAATTTCTTGTTGTAATAATTTATTAACCATTGGTGGGTTAGCTTGACCTTTTGTTGCCTTCATAATTTGACCAACTAAGAAGCCAATCGCACGGTCTTTACCATTTTTGAAGTCCTCGATAGATTGAGCATTGTTATCTAAAACTTCTGTTACGATTGCTAGTAATGCACCTTCATCAGAAATTTGCACTAAGCCTTTTGCTTTCACAATATCCTGTGCAGATCCGCCATTTTCTACCAATTCAGCAAATACTTTTTTACCGATCTTAGAAGAAATTGTACCGTCTGTGATTAATTTCACCATTTCAGCAAGGTTTTCTGGTGTTAATGCAGTATCTTTTAGATCTTTTTGCTCTGCGTTTAAATAAGCAGAAACATCTCCCATTAACCAGTTAGCAGAAAGCTTAGCATCTGCCCCATTTGCTACCATTGCCTCAAAGAAGTCTGAGATCTCTTTAGAGATAACAAGAACTCCAGCATCATAAGGTGTTAAGCCTAGTTCTTCAACATAGCGTTTTTTACGAGCATCTGGAAGCTCAGGAATTTCAGATTTCACACGCTCTAACCATGCATCATCAATTGAAAGACGAACTAAGTCTGGCTCTGGGAAGTAACGGTAATCGTCTGTTCCCTCTTTAACACGCATTAAAATTGTTTTACCTGTTTTTTCATCAAAACGACGTGTTTCTTGCTCAATCACGCCACCAGATAATAATACATCTGCTTGACGTAATTCTTCATGTTCTAAACCACGACGAACATAGTTGAAGGAGTTCAGGTTTTTAAGCTCTGTTTTTGTACCAAATTCTTCTTGACCATAAGGGCGAATAGAAATATTGGCATCACAACGTAATGAGCCTTCTTCCATCTTACAATCAGATACGTCAGTATATTGAATAATCGATTTTAATTTTTCGAGATATGCATATGCTTCGTTTGGTGTACGAATATCTGGCTCAGAAACGATTTCAACAAGCGGTGTTCCTTGACGGTTAAAGTCAACTAGTGAATGGTCACCAGCATGTGAAAGTTTACCAGCATCTTCTTCCATATGAAGACGTGTGATACCGATACGTTTTGTATAGCCGTCTACTTCAATATCAATCCAACCATTTTTACCGATTGGTTTATCGAATTGTGAAATTTGATAAGCTTTCGGATTATCTGGATAGAAGTAGTTTTTACGGTCAAACTTTGTTTCTTGTTCGATTTCCATATTGAGTGCAAGTGCTGCACGCATAGCGAAATCTACTACATTTTTGTTCAGGACTGGTAGGACCCCAGGATAGCCTAAATCGATTACTGTTGTATTTGTATTTGGTTCAGCACCAAAGTGAGCTGGTGCTGGTGAGAAGATTTTTGAGTTAGTCTTCAACTCAACGTGTACTTCTAAACCAATGACTGTTTCAAAGTTCATGTTATTTTCCCTCCCACATTTGAGGAACTTCTTTATGGAACTCAGTTGCTTGTTCAAAAGCATGAGCCACACGGTAAATAGTTGCTTCATCGAAATATTTACCAATTATTTGTAAACCTAATGGTAGGCCGTTTTCAAAGCCACAAGGAATTGAAATCGCTGGTACACCTGCTAAGTTCATCGGGATTGTTAAAATATCGTTTGCATACATTGTCATTGGATCATCAACATTTTCACCAATCTTGAATGCTGGTGTTGGAGCTGTTGGTCCAATGATAACATCAAAGTCTTCAAATACTTTATCGTAGTCTGCTTTGATCAATGTACGTGCTTGTTGTGCTTTTTTGTAGTACGCATCATACGTACCTGCACTTAGTGAATAAGTACCTAGCATGATACGTCGTTTTACTTCATCACCAAAGCCTTGTGCACGTGTTTCTTTATAAAGGTCCATTAAATTTGTAACGTTTTCTGCACGGAAACCATAGCGGATACCATCAAAACGAGATAAGTTAGAAGACGCTTCAGATGAAGAAAGGATATAGTACGCAGCTAGTGCATATTTCGAGTGAGGAAGTGATACCTCTTCTACAGTAGCACCTAAGCCTTTTAATACCTCTAATGCCGCAAGCACTGATTGACGAGCTGCTTCACCAACTCCTTCACCAAGGAATTCTTTTGGCACAGCGATACGTAAGCCCTTAACATCACCAGTAAGAGCTGCAGCGTAATTTGGCACCTCAACATTCGCAGAAGTCGAATCATTTGGATCTAACCCAGCGATAGCTTCTAGTAATAGCGCATTATCTTCAACATTGCGAGTAATTGGTCCAATTTGATCTAGAGAAGATGCGAATGCAACGAGACCAAAACGAGATACACGACCATATGTAGGTTTCATCCCTACAACACCACAGTAAGCTGCAGGTTGACGGATTGAACCACCTGTATCTGATCCAAGAGAGAATGGTACTTCACCAGCTGCTACAGCTGCTGCAGATGCACCTGAAGAACCTCCTGGTACGTGGTTTAAGTTCCATGGATTTTTTGTTGTTTTATAGTATGAGTTTTCGTTTGAAGAACCCATTGCAAATTCGTCCATGTTTAATTTACCAACTGTAATCATGCCAGCTTCACGTAGCTTGTTGACAACAGTTGCATCATAGATTGGCATAAAGCCTTCTAGAATTTTAGAGGCACATGTTGTTTCTAAGCCTTCTGTTACGATGTTGTCTTTCACACCGATCGGTAGACCGAATAATGGTCCACGCTTTTCAAATGGTACTTTATCCATTTCAGCAGCTTGAGCAGTTGCTTTTTCTTCGTTTGAAGCAAGGAATGCTTGTACATCGCCATCAAGCTTTGCAATACGCTCGTATGCTTCTTTCGTTAAGTCAGCGATTGATAAGTTACCCGCTTTAATTTCTGCTTGTAACTCCTTAGCTGAACGTTCAAATAGCGTCATGAGGAATCCTCCTATGTTTTAGTATTACATGATAGCTGGTACTTTTACTTGACCATCTTCTTGTTCTTTTACGTTTAACATCATTACTTCGCGGTCTAAACCTTTTACTGCTACGTCTTCACGCATTACATTCACTAATGGTAAAACGTGCGTTGTTGGTTCAACATTTGTTGTATCCAGTTCATTTAACTGCTCCGCAAAGTCTGTAATTTTACCAAGCTGTTCAGCAAATTTCTCTGCTTCTTCTTCTGTAATTGCAAGACGTGCTAAATTTGCCACGTGCTTTACTTCTTCTTTTGTTAATTTAGCCATTTTTCACACCTCCGAATACTTGTTCAATTCATTGTTTTTATTGATAACAATAGGGTTGAATAAAGTTAACCATGCCAATAATCATAACATTTTTCATTTTAAAAATCACAACTTTCACTAAAAATATAGAAACTTTCACTACTATAACAAAGTGTTGTCTCTATCATCCTGTTGAGTTCCTCTATTTCAATCCATTACCATAAAAAATATAGTCAGCACAAAGGCTGACTATATTAATCATAGACATGCACGTAAGGGTCCTTGTCATTGGCCTTTTTGATGATTAATGCCTCAGGACCATTCACTGAAGTAACACTCACTTCCACATGAATATTATCAAATTGATTGATTAAAATCCCTGTTAAATATTGCGTAAATCCTATTATCTCTGCTTTGCCGAAAAATTGGATTGGGATTTCAATCGAAAGGTTTTGTATTTGTTTATTACGATAGAAACCAGTTCCGATCACACTTGTATAGTTAGAAAAATATTTATCAACATCTTGTTTGAAGTTCTTGAAGTTATTGTTGACATCTCGGTATACATCTTGTGAATCATCTGTTGGGAACAAGACGTAATTTTCATCTATACCTTCCCAATCAGCGATGCTGTTCTGCCCAGCTTTTGCTACACCATAGCTAAAGTATGTCCCTGGAATAATTTGATTACGGGCTTGTTGCTTAAACAGACCGACCACAATCGGTACATCCTTTAACTCTTCACGTGAACGTAAACGAGAAACGATTTCAGCAGCCATTTTTTTGCCCTGCTCAATAAGAGTAGACTCTGAAATTGGTTCCTCGTAATATTCGCCATACTGTTCTTTTTGATAGTAATAGATAGAATTTAAGGCAAGACCGATTGAAATCCCACCTAGTTTCACTTTATTATCCTTCGTTTTTGTTAAGTAGTTTTGCTCTACAATATGGGATAAATAAACTGGAGCCTTTGTTGCTCGCTCCTCAGGTGTCATTGTGTCTGTTGTCGGTGGATTTAATCCATCCTCTGTTTGTGAACTACGAGCAAGCCAAGAGCTTACTGTACTTTCGGCTAAATATTGACCTTCTTGGAAGTAGTAGTTTTCTGTGTCGAACTCATTTTGAGATAAACGCATTAAACCTGATTCAACTTCCTTCATATCATATTTCGTATAAATGTTAGATACCACTAGACCTCTACTTGCACTCTCTTTATAAGGGATAAGCGTCTTATAATAAGATTCATCAATTTGTATGCTTGGGATAATTGTTGTTTCAGCTTTTTCTTTCTGTTGCGTTTCCTGTGTAAGCTCTGTCTCCTTCTTGTCAGAAGGCACACAGCCGACTAGCATTGCAGCAGCTACGATTGCTGGAATGAGTCGAAAAGACTTCATTATTTAGTGCTCCTTTACTAATAGTCAATTTTAGGTCGACGAATCTACTCGACGCCTTGTTGTAACGGTTGTGCACTCAACATTGCCTCCTATTCATAAAAGGGAGGATATCATGCACTTATTAAATGAGGTTAAGTTGTTCAATTAAGTTATCTTCAGTCCAAACTTCGATACCCAATTGCTCAGCCTTTGTTAGTTTAGAGCCTGCATCCGCACCTGCGATCACTAGATCTGTTTTTTTGCTGACACTACCCGTGACTGTACCACCTAACTCTTCTATTTTCGCTTTTGCTTCGTTGCGTGTCAATTGCTCAAGTTTACCAGTTAAGACAATTGTTTTACCTGCAAAAGGACTATCACCTATCGCTACTGCTACTTTTTTACCTTTGTATGTCATATTCACGCCTGCATCAGCAAGACGCTTAATGACTGCTCGTGCATCTTCATTTGAGAAATACTCCACTAACGATGAAGCCATTTTATCTCCAATTTCATAAATTGCTACAAGCTGCTCATCTGTTGCAGCCATCACTGCTTCCATTGAACCAAATTCCTCTGATACGATTTTGGCTGCTTTTTCACCAACATGACGAATTCCTAGTCCAATTAATAAACGCTCCATCGAATTTTCCTTCGATGCTTGAATGGCATTTACTAAATTAGTTGCTGATTTTTCGCCCATACGCTCCAATTCCACAAGCTGCTCTACCGTTAAATGATACAGGTCAGAAACATCATGTATTAAATCTGCACGTAATAATTGCTCCACTACTTTATCCCCAAGACCGTCAATATTCATCGCGTTTCGAGAAACAAAATATTTTATGCTTTCTGCAATTTGCGCAAAGCAGGCAGGATTTACACAGCGCAGGGCAACTTCGCCTTCAATCCGAATCAATTCACTATCACAAACAGGGCAATTTTTTGGCATGACAAAAGGGACTGAATCCTCAGGACGTTGTTCTATTAGCACACCCACAACTTGAGGAATAATGTCACCAGCTTTTCGAATAATAACTGTATCTCCAAGACGAATATCCTTATCTCGAATTAAATCTTCATTGTGTAAAGAAGCACGTTGAACGGTCGTTCCTGCTACTTGTACGGGGGTTAAAATCGCCGTAGGAGTAACAACACCTGTACGACCTACTGTTAAATCAATATCAAGTAACGTTGTAACAACTTCCTCTGCGGGAAATTTGTAGGCAATCGCCCAGCGTGGACTCTTTGCTGTATAACCTAGTTCATCTTGCTGAGCATAACGGTCAACTTTAATAACAATTCCGTCAATCTCGTAAGCTAATTTTGGACGATTTTCTGTCCAATGTTCTATAAAGGCCATTACCTCTTCAATAGTAGAGCATCGTTGGCGTTCTTTATTGGAAGGGAAGCCTAAGCCTTCTAAATAATCAAGCATTTCTGCATGACCGTCGATACCATATACTTCACCGTCTCCGCCAATGGCATAGATAAACGTTGATAATTGGCGACTGGCCGCAATTTTAGGGTCTAACTGACGTAATGAGCCAGCAGCAGCATTCCGTGGATTAGCAAATAACTCCTCACCATTGTCAGCACGTTGGGCATTTAAGTTTTCAAAGGATTTTTTTGGCATATACGCCTCACCACGTACTTCAATCGTAATGGGTTCCTTTAAACGAAGGGGAATCGCACGGATTGTCTTTAAATTGGCGGTAATATCTTCTCCTACCACACCATCTCCTCTTGTAGCCCCTTGTACAAACATGCCATTTTCATATTTTAATGAAATAGCTAAACCATCTATTTTCAGCTCACATACATATGAAAATTGATCTCCGATAGCCTGACGCACTTTACGATCGAATTCTCGTAAATCCGCTTCATGAAAAGCATTTGAAAGACTAAGCATTGGGTAATCATGCGTCACTTTTTTAAAACCCTCTACCACTGCTCCACCAACACGCTGCGTAGGAGAATCGGGGTAAATAAGAGATGGGTTCGCTTCTTCTAATGCAATCAGTTCCTGTAATAGCTGGTCATAGACACTATCTGCTACGACAGGTTTATCTAACACATAATAGGCATAACCATATTCATGCAGTAATTTATTTAACTCCGCTATACGCTGTTCTATTTCGTTCATTTACGTTCCTCCGCTTACGCTTTTTCAATCGGTGCAAATTGAGCAAGTAATCGCTTTATACCAATTGGTTGTGGGAATGCGATATCAAGCTCTGTACTATCACCTTCACCTTTTACACTAACAACCATACCTGTTCCCCATTTTTTATGACTCGCCTTATCTCCAGCCTTCCATCCAAATTGATCTCCCCCCGTTGCTTGTAAACGTGCTGTGGCAGGTTGTGTTTGCTGAATAGCACCCAGCGTACGCTTTTGATGGCCACCGGTTGAACGATTGTTAGTAGCAAATGGTACTGTTGATGTTGTCCCTGCCTTAGAAATTGACTCTGTAATATCTTGAGAAATTTCACCTAAAAATCGGGATGCATTATTAAAGCTTGAACGACCAAAAATCGTACGGCTTTGGGCACATGTTAAATATAGACGTTCCTCAGCACGGGTCACACCTACGTACATAAGGCGGCGTTCCTCTTCCATTTCATCTTGATCGTCTAGTGAGCGGGAATGTGGGAAGATGTTTTCCTCCATACCGATTATAAAGACAACTGGGAACTCTAAACCTTTAGCTGCATGCATCGTCATTAAAATAATATTGCCTTTAGATGCATCCTCCTTGTCGAGCGCATCAATATCAGCTATAAGGGCTAAATCTGTTAAAAAGGCAATTAAGCTTTTATCATCACTACGCTCTTCAAAAGCCTTTGTGACAGATAAAAACTCTTCAATATTTTCTAAACGGCTTTCTGCTTCAATTGTTTTTTCGTTTTGTAACATTGCTCGATAACCCGATTTATCAATAACTTGCTCCACAATTTCAGTGACAGATAGATATTCCTGCATTTGTGTAAAGCCTTTAATCATGGCATAAAATTGCTCAGCCGAATTCGCTGCTTTCCCTGATAATCCCATGAAAACAAGATCATTCATCGCATCAAAAATCGAACGATCCTGATCTATCGCATAACGTGCCATTTTTTCAAAGGAAGTTGCACCAATACTGCGCTTTGGCTCATTAATAATACGTGCTAGTGATAAATCATCATCATTATTAGCAATAAGTCGTAAATATGCTAGTAAGTCCTTTATCTCTTTTCGATCATAGAACTTTGTTCCGCCTACTATTTGATAGGCCATATTGGACTTAACAAGTACTTCCTCCATTACACGAGATTGAGCGTTTGTACGATATAAAATAGCAAAGTCATCAAATGAACGATTTTCTTTTTCAATTAACTGTTGAATCGTTTGTACAACAAATTGCGCTTCCTCCTGCTCGTTATAAGCTTTATATAGTGCAATCTTTTCACCTTCTGAATTTTCTGTGCGTAATTCTTTTGGGTAACGTGTTGTATTATTTTGAATGACGTCATTGGCTGCCTGTAGGATGCGTTTAGTTGAACGATAATTTTGCTCTAGCATAATCACCTTTGCAGTTGGATAATCCTTTTCGAAGGATAGGATATTCCCAATATCTGCACCACGCCAACGATAGATAGACTGATCGGAATCACCTACAACACAAATATTTTTAAATTTCTTTGCTAGTAACTGTACAAGTAAATACTGAGATTTATTGGTATCTTGATATTCATCAACATGAATATATTGAAATTTATTTTGATAATATTCAAGCACTTCAGGTACACGTTTAAACAACGTAATAGTCGTCATAATCAAATCATCAAAATCAAGGGATTGGTTGCGGCGTAATCTTTTCTCATAGCCTTTATAGACACGTGCAACTGTTTGTTCATAAGGATTCTTATCATTCATTTGGCCTGCGTAATCATCCGCTGCTATACACTCGTTTTTTGCTGCACTAATAGCATTTAAAATTGCTCGTGGCTCAAAACGTTTTGGATCAATATTTTCTTCCTTCATCACATTTTTGATGACTGAAAGCTGATCCGTAGAATCTAAAATAGAGAAATTACGAGAAATGCCTAGTTGATCGATATTACGACGTAAAATTCTTACACACATAGAGTGGAAAGTAGAAACCCACATACTATCGCCCGTACCATTACCAAGAATGCCATCAATACGTTCACGCATTTCTCGTGCTGCTTTATTTGTAAATGTAATCGCTAAAATTTTAGAAGGATATACTTCCTTTTCGATAACTAGGTAAGCAATACGATGTGTTAAAACTCGTGTTTTTCCTGACCCAGCACCTGCCATAATGAGTAATGGTCCTTCAGTTGTTTTAACTGCTCTTTCTTGTTCAGGATTCATGCCTGCTAGTAAATTTTTTGTTAACTGTTCCATTTCGCACCGCCTTACAAACATTTGTTCTAAAATTATAACGTATTTTTAACAGCCTTAACAGTCGCAAGTGCAGCTTTTAAATCTTCGTAAATAATATTTCCAACTACTACCGTATCTGCAACGCGTGCCATTTCCTCTGCTTGCTTTACAGATGTTATGCCACCACCGTAAAAGAGTTTGGTATGCTTCAGTTCGTTTTTCACAGCACTAACTACCTCTAGATTGCCATACATTCCACTGTACTCTAAATAAAAAACAGGCAGTTTAAAGAAATTCTCTGCCATGCGTGCATAAGCTACCACGTCATCAATCGTTAAATCTGTTTTCGCACCCGTTACATGGGCTACTTTACAATCAGGATTTAAAATACAATATCCTTCCGCTACTAATTCATCCCATACCATAATATCGCCGTATTCTTTAATAGCCTCATGATGTAAATTTTTAATCCATTTTGGATCATCACTATTTAATACCGTTGGGATGAAATAATAGTCGTAACCTGGTGTTACCGCATCGATCGTAGAAATTTCAAGTGCTATCGGCACCTCAAAACGACGCACTCGAACAAGTAAATCTAATACCCCATCCAACGTTACATTATCTGTTCCCCCAACTAAAATAACATCTGTCCCAGACTCGCAAATTTTTTCTAATGCTTCATCGGAAATGTCCTTCGCTGGATCTAGCTTGAACACATGTCTCCATTCTAAATAATCCATCTATGTTTACCACCTATCATTTTCTATCTATTCGTTTACAAGTATAGCTTATGATTCACGACAAAAAAATGAAAAAGACCGAGTAGAACTTCTACTCAGCCTTTTTTCTGACTATTCTTTTGGTGCTTGGAATGGTTTTTCATCTGGATACAAACGACCTAACATTTCATCATATGTATCATTCCCATAATCGAAGCAGCGACGCACGCGCGAAATAGTTGCAGTACTTGCCCCTGTTTCCTTTTTAATGGATTCGTAGGTTTTCTTTAATCGTAATAAATGTGCAACCTCAAAGCGTTGTGCCAACGATTGAATTTCACTAATCGTACATAAATCATCAAAAAACTTATAGCATTCCTCGATGTCCTTCAACTCTAACACTGCTTTAAATAATTGATCTGTTTGATGCCCCCGAATTTTTTCGATTTGCATACAATTTTCCTCCCTTTAAGGCTGCGTTTTCACCATTGCTTGTAACCCTGGCGAAGATGGTACGAAATGAACCCACGACTTTCCTGGTACAAGCTTTACAGGATCCCCTGTTTGCTCTACAGCCATTGGTATTCCATTAACATTAGCCCATTTGACTTCCCTCAAATAGCCATTTTGAAATACATACGCATTTCCACCAGACGTTAAATCAATTGCTTGGCGACCAATATCATCAATTGTTTGGTGATCCATTTCGAAAAATAGAACATTTGCTAATGACACTGTTTCGCCTGTTAACATATCTTTTGTGTCCACGCTAGCCGATTGTCGTTCATAGTGATTAGTTTGATGATTATACACATACGCGTTATGGAAATCTTCATTATTTCCGTAATAAATGTCAACTTGACTTGTTTCAATACCTATTTTACCACGTTCATCTGGTTCATAAAAAGCCTGAAGTACTTTTTCACTGTAATTCATTGAAGCGCCTACCATTTCAGCACCTTTTAGAATGTTTTCTGATGTAATATAGGAATTGTGTGGCGCAACGCGGTCGTTAGAACGTTTAAACAGAATACCATCATAAGCCATACCGTTGATATTGTCGACGATACGATGATCAAGCATTGTTTTCGCCTCTGGACTATAGCCATGTGCTACATAAAAGGCATCAAATCCCTTGGCCATATCGATAAAATAAGAGCGTGCACTACGAACTGGCCCAATATTTTCAGGCAGTTCACTTTGGTATACTGCTAAAAAGCGTGTCACATTACCTTCTGCAAGCATTTCATAAATGATATCCGCCGCAGCTAAGCCTGATTGTGGACGTGCCGCTGGATGATTATTAATGGTTACGATAATTGGTCGCTGTGTAATTTCTTCTTGTACAGCCTCCCCAGTAAGTGGTGCAACAAATGCTGGTTGTTGCACAGGCTCCTCCACTACTGCTTCTTCCTCTACAATTGGTTCATCATCCTCTTTGACTTTTGGTGTATCCTTTGAACATCCCCCGATTACCAAAGCACTAAATGCAAAAGCAATCCATAATTTTTTCGATTTGAACACAAGCATATCTCTCCTTTGAACAATTACAATATTTGTAATTGTTTAAACAACTGAAACACTTTCATGAATTAGCGCATAACAGCAGGTAATAATAACTTATTCTTCATCACATCGAAAATTCCTTGTGGTGTTATACGAATATATGGTAAATGAGTAGATTGTAAAAATAATAATGTATAAATGGCATCTCCTAATTGATAGCCTCTATCTGCTAAAGCTTGTTTTAAAGCCTTTTCTTTCTCTGTTAAAGTGAATACATCTCCATCATATAAAAGTCCACCAATTGTTAATGGTATGTCCGCTATAACTTCTCCTTTTTCGACGAGAACAATACCACCATTCATTGCCTTCATTTCTTCGAAGGCTTTAATCATATCGTCTTTATTTTTTCCAATTAACAATATGTCACCAGTGTTTGAATAAGAGGATGCAAAGCCTTGGACATCCGTTGCAAATCCTTTAATCATTGTATTTACATGCCAGTTGCCTTTTCGGTTAATGAGCATTAAATAGCACTCATCATGATTTGCCAATGGCCCTTCTTTCGTAATTAAAGAATTATAAGGCTTTGTAATCACATCATTAACTAATTGAATCCCAAACGGCATAGAAAACTGGAAATCCTGTGAATCTAATGAGAAATCTAAATCTAAAGCTGGGATGGCAGAATAATCAATTTTCGCCATTCTATGCACACGATCCCCATTACGCTTCAACCAGACACCCTTTGATAAAACACTTTCTGGAACAGGATGATATTCATCTTGTAAAATATTGAGTGAAGCAAAACGCCCTGTTGCGATAAAACCATGTAAATTAGACATGTTGTAATAACGTGCTACATTATAGGAAGCCATTTGATAAGCATCAATAGGAGATACCCCTGCATCTAAAGCTACTTGAATGCATTTATCCATCACACCATCCTCATGGAATGAAGGAGTTGAACCGTCTGTTGTCATCATTAAATGATCAAAGATTGGAAGCTCTTTTTCTACTATTCCTTTTAGTAGATGTGGTAAATCTGGTCGTATGGAAGAATGACGTAAAGTTACAGCATAGCCCTGCATAATACGACGCTCTACCTCTTCTACTGTCATTGCCTCATGATCACCATCAGCACCGAGCAGTTTCATTCGTGCCAATGTTCTTTCTGAAGCTCCAGGGAAATGACCTTCAATTTTTTTTCCCAGTCCCTTAGCCATTTGCATACGATAAAGCATTTGATCGTCGCCATGCAACAGCTTAGGCCAGCCTGTCAACTCTCCACCAAGTAAGACATCACTTCGCTCTAACCACTCTACTATAGAAGTATTAGAGAAAACCTCTTCTTCTTGCTCCAATTCAGTTTGTGAGTCAAAGCGAGTCCACCAATAAAAAGAAAAAGGTAGCTTTTTCAAACTCTCTAAAATTGAAAACGCTTTCTTATTTTCTAAATTTAAAACAAAGCTTAAATTATCCGAAATAAAAGTTGTTGTCCCAAGCTGACCACAAAAATCTGCAAATGACTGTGGATGATAAAGCTGGAATGGGTGTACATGTGGCTCAATATAGCCAGGTACGATTGTTTTTCCTGTACAATCCACCACTTCTGTTCCTTCTAATAAAGGAGGCATTCTGTCACCAGCATAGACAATGCGATCTCCCAAAATCCAAATGTTCCCTACTATGAATTGCTTTAACATACTATGCAAATAACGTGCATTCTTCAGCACGATATCTGGTGCCTTTTTCCCATCGATTACTGCTAATTGTTGACGTATTTTTGTTATTTTCCATACTGGATCCATGCTATTCGCTCCTTCCTAAATTACGTAATTTTTCATTGTGTAAATCCAACTTGAAATCACATACTACTACTGCATAATCGCATATTTTCATAAAAATTATGCTTTATGCAATCATCTTGTTTCAATCGTAACACAGCACTTTCATAAAGCAAAGTGCACCTCGCTTATTTTTTCCACAATGACTAAAGGAGGAAGTAATGATGATGCAGCAAGCAAATTTAAGCGAAAAGAATGCATTTTGTCGTTTTGCCATGGGGACAAGTTTAACCGCATTTGGTATCGCTAAAGTTTCTAGAAATCCTAATTGTACAAAAGGTCGATTAATGATTGCATTAGGTGCCATGAAAATGGCTGAGGGACTTTTTAAATATTGTCCAACGAAAGCAGTTTTAAGCTCCAATATGCAGAATGCCATGAACACCTCTATGCAAAGTATGTTCAGCGGGCAAAATTCTATGTCTACTGAACAAATCGATAAGCTCATGAAGGATTTTTCCTCTGCTATAGCTGGTAATTCTTCAGGTTCACAAGCTACTGCTTCAAAACAATCTAACACCAGCACTTCAACTCAAAATTCCTCAAATAGTAGCGATTCTTCAACGAATAAAGCTCAGAATCCTTCTTAGTCAAAGGAGCCGTCCCAATCTATTATTGAGACGGCTCTTACCTCTTACGTTTTGAAACAACAAGAGGTTTCAAAAGACGATAAAAAATATTTAGTGAAAATAATAATTACTTAAACGTACGCCAGCCAATATCTTTACGGAAGAAAAAGTGATCCCATGTTTCCGTTGCAATACCTTCATAAACCTTTTCCTGTGCTTCTTGTAAAGTAGCTGCTTTTGCACCAACTAACAGTACACGTCCTCCATTACCAACGAATTGACCGTCTACTAATTTTGTACCTGCATGGAAAACTGCATGTGATGTCGAAAGTGCCTCTAAATTCGGTAATACCTTACCTTTTTCAACGTCTCCTGGGTAACCCTCTGCTGCAATGACTACACCAAGCATTGCTTCTTCTGACCATTGTAAATCAAAAGGCTGTTCATCCATTAACGCCATCATAAATGCACCAAAATCTGAAACCATACGTGGCAATACAACTTGCGTTTCAGGATCACCAAAACGAGCATTAAACTCTATGACCTGAGGACCTTTATTCGTTAAAATTAACCCTGCGTATAAAATACCTGTAAAGGAAGCACCATCTGCCTCCATCCCTTTAACAGTTGGTTCTACAATAGTTTGAAATGCAATATCTACTACCTCTTGTGGGATTTGTGGTACTGGTGAATAAGCACCCATACCTCCTGTGTTTGGTCCTTTATCACCGTCATAAGCTCGTTTATGATCTTGTGCAATAACCATTGGATAAATTTGTCCTTTGTGCACAAAAGACATAAAGGAGAATTCTTCACCGTCTAAAAATTCCTCAACGACAACACGTGAAGAGGATTCACCAAAACGTTGGTTTCCAATCATATCCTCTACAGCTTCAATCGCTTCTTCCTCTGTCATTGCCACAACGACGCCCTTACCAGCCGCTAAACCATCAGCCTTAATGACAATAGGCGCCCCTTGTTCTTTAATATACGCTATTGCTTTTTCTGCTTCAGTAAATGTTTCATGTGCTGCTGTAGGAATATTGTATTTATTCATAATTTCTTTCGCATAGGATTTACTGCTTTCTATTTGAGCAGCAACTTTTGTAGGACCAAAAATACGTAAACCTCTAGCTGTAAAGAAATCGACAATGCCTTCAGCAAGCGGCTGTTCTGGGCCAACAAATGTTAATGCAATATCATTTTCCTTGGCAAATTGAGCGAGACCTGCGAAATCCATTGTATCAATAGCAACAACTTCTACTTCGCCTCGCATCCCATCATTTCCTGGCGCTACGAATACGTTGTTCACTGATGGAGAGATGCTAAATTGTTTAGCGATTGCATGCTCACGGCCACCGCTTCCGATTACTAATACATTCATTTTAGAGAATCCTCCTCTTTGTAAGTAAAACCGAGATGAACCAACATCTCGGTCTGTTTAGATTTCTATATAATTCTACAATTAATGTTTAAAATGACGTACGCCTGTGAATACCATCGCAATGCCGTATTCATTTGCTTTATCAATGGAATCTTGATCTTTAATGGAACCACCTGGTTGAATAATTGCTGTAATTCCTGCAGCTGCTGCCGCCTCCACAGTATCGCTCATTGGGAAAAATGCATCTGATGCTAATGCAGCACCTTTCGCTTTTTCTCCAGCTTGTTCAAAGGCAATTTTAGCTGCACCTACACGATTCATTTGCCCTGCACCAACCCCAAGTGTCATTTGAGAATCTGTTACAACAATCGCATTGGATTTCACATGTTTGACAACAGACCAACCAAGTTGCAATGCTTCCCATTCTTGCTCTGTTGGTTCACGATCTGTCACCACTTTAATATCCGCATTGCCAAAGCCATAACGATCTGGCTCCTGTACAAGAAGGCCACCCTCAACTGATACTACATTGAATGAATCTTGTTTCGCTTGCTCGAAAGGAATTGTTAGTAAGCGGATATTTTTCTTTTTCGTTAAAATATCTAATGCTTCTTGTGAGAAAGCAGGTGCAATAATAATCTCTAGGAAAATATGACTTAGCTTCTCAGCAGTTGCTGCATCCACTTCCATATTTAATGCGATAATACCGCCAAAAATAGATGTTGGATCTGCTTCATATGCTTTATCGAATGCTGCCTCTAACGTGACACCAGTGCCAACACCACATGGATTCATATGTTTCACCGCTACAGCAGCTGGCATTTCAAATTCTTTTACAATTTGCAATGCTGCATTACCATCTTGAATATTATTGTAGGATAACTCTTTACCATGTAATTGTGTAGCATAAGCTAATGAAAAGTCAGAGCCAAGACGCTTTTGGTAGAAGGCCGCTTTTTGGTGAGGGTTTTCGCCATAGCGTAAATTTTGCTTTAATTCATATGTCATCGTTAAGCTCTCTGGGAACTCTTCTTCAGTCAGGTAGTTCGAAATATAAGAATCATAAGCGGCTGTGTGACGGAAAACTTTCGCAGCTAGTTTACGACGTGTTTCAATTGTTGTGGCACCGTCTGCTTTAAGTTCCTCTAATACTGTTGCATAGTCATTGCTGTCCACGATTACTGTTACATATTGATGGTTTTTTGCAGCAGAACGTAACATTGTTGGACCACCGATATCAATGTTTTCAATTGCATCATCCCAAGTTACATTAGGCTTTGAAATTGTTTCAACAAACGGATAGAGATTCACACAAACAATTTCAATTGGTTCAATTCCATGCTCATTCATCTGTGCTTGATGAGAGACATCATCAAACTTTCCTAATAGACCACCGTGAATCATTGGGTTTAAAGTTTTCACACGACCATCTAAAATTTCAGGAAACTTCGTTACTTCATCTACTGCTGTTACAGCTACCGCATTATCCTGTAACATTTTTTTTGTACCGCCAGTTGATAAAATTTCATAACCTAATGCTACTAATTCCTTTGCAAATTCTAAAATACCATCTTTATTGGAAACACTGATTAATGCACGTTTTGTCACAACAATATCCTCCTAATTTTTATCGTGCTGTCCACGAACTGACTTGCTTCAATAGATTAATAGAGTTAGGTCTTACTTGTTGAGTAGGATTCTCGACCTAACTCCCTCTTCAGTTACTGTAATAATTGCTGTAATGCCTTTGTATATAATAAATGCTCTTGTTTGTGAATTTCAGCTTCTGTTGCCTCGCGATTTCCTTCAATGACAGGTACCGCTGCCTGAGCGATAATTGGTCCAGTATCCATTCCTTCATCAACAAAATGCACTGTTACACCTGTTATTTTCACACCATGATTAATGGCTTGTCCAATAGCGTCCTTTCCAGGAAAGGCAGGCAATAGGGACGGGTGAATATTAACAATTCGCTGTGGAAAGGCTGCTAATAATACGTCACTGATTAAACGCATATACCCAGCAAGCACAATCCATTTCACATCGCACTCATGTAAAGCTTCGATAATAGCTGTCTCATATGCTGACTTCGAGACAAACTCTTTTGGATTCAATGCTAACACTGGAATCCCAAAGTTTTCAGCACGTGTTACTACAAATGCTCCAGGCTTATCTGTGACCACTAGTGCGACCTTTGCATGGAGTTCACCACGTTCAATGGCCTCTTGAATGGCTTGAAAATTGCTACCGCTACCTGACGCGAACACGGCTATTTTTGTTGGTGCAGTCATTACACTAAACTCCCATCATGTGAGCCATTAAATACTACTCCGTCACCTTTAATAACACGTCCGATTGTATAAGCCTTTTCACCATTTGCTTCAACTGCAGCGATTACTTTTTCAGCTTCAGTTTCTGGCACAGCTATTACAAAGCCAATACCCATGTTAAACACATTATATAAATCTTTATCTTCTAGCTGACCTTTCTCTTTTAGGAATTCAAAGATACGTAATACAGGCCAAGAACCTAAGTCGATTTCCGTTGCTAGTCCTTCTGGCATCATGCGTGGTAGATTTTCATAGAAACCGCCACCTGTAACATGTGCACAGCCATGTACATCTGCTGCCTTTAAAGCTGCTAGCACAGGTTTAGCATATAGCTTTGTTGGCACTAGAAGCGCCTCACCGATTGGGCCTAGATCTTCATAGCCTTCTACAATAGCATCCACAGCATATTGATGATCTGCAAAGACAATTTTACGCACTAAAGAATAACCGTTTGAATGTACACCACTTGATGCAATTCCAATAAGTACATCGCCTTCTACGATTTCTTCACCTGTCACGATAGCAGACTTTTCACATGCGCCTACTGCAAAGCCAGCTAGATCATATTCATCTTCTTCATAAAGACCAGGCATTTCCGCAGTTTCTCCACCTATTAGAGCCGCACCTGATTGCACACAGCCATCTGCAACACCTTTGACAATTTGTTCGATTTTTGCAGGCTCTGCTTTTCCAAGAGCTACGTAATCTAAAAAGTACAGCGGTTCTGCTCCTTGAGCAACAATATCATTTACACACATTGCTACACAGTCAACACCGATTGTATCGTGCTTGTCTACCATGAAGGCTAGCTTTAGCTTTGTTCCAACACCATCTGTCCCCGAAATAAGAACAGGTTCTTTAAGATTCAGTTCTGACAAGTCAAACATGCCACCAAAACCACCAAATGTCCCCATTACACCTAGACGGTTCGTACGTTCAACATGAGACTTCATTCGTTTTACGGCTTCATAGCCCGCTTCAATATTTACACCTGCTTGTTCATATGCCTTTGACACGCAGAGTTCCTCCTTATCATCCAAGTCGCCTAAGTTTCCTAGATAGAAATGACTGTAAGACACTAATTTGTTGCGATGTTGTTCTTAACGTAATAATTCTTTTTCATGTGGCAAAATCGTATCTGGGAAAATCTCTGTTGGATATTTGCCTGTAAAGCATGCAAGACAAAGTCCTCGGTTTTCATCTTCGTATGGTCGTGCAATTGTTTCTACCATCCCCTCAACAGAAAGGAATGTCAGAGAATCTGCACCAATTGCTTCACGAATTTCATCTACATTATGACTAGAAGCAATTAGTTCTTCATGCGTTGATGTATCAATGCCATAATAACAAGGGTTTGTCATCGGCGGTGATGAAATCACAACATGAACTTCCGCTGCGCCAGCATCTTTTAGCATTTTGACAATGCGACGAGATGTTGTACCACGAACAATAGAATCATCAACCATTACTACTTTTTTTCCTTTTACGACTTGAACAACAGGTGAAAGTTTCATTTTCACACCACGTTCACGTAGCTCCTGTGTCGGCTGAATAAACGTACGACCAACATAACGGTTTTTAATAAGACCTAATTCATAAGGGATTCCACTTTCTTCTGCAAAACCAATCGCTGCGGAAATACTTGAATCAGGAACACCTGTTACAACATCTGCTTCAATATGCGCACACTCACGAGCAAGCTGTTTACCCATACGTTTTCGTGCCATATGAACGTTAATACCATCAATATCCGAATCAGGACGTGCTAAATAAACATATTCCATCGCACACATCGAACGTTTATCCATATCAGCAAAACGATCTGATTTTACGCCCTCATCATTAATAATGATTAATTCACCTGGTTCTACCGAACGAACGAATTCTGCACCAATTAAATCGAATGCACAAGTTTCAGAAGCTACCACCCAGCCATCTCCTAGCTTTCCAAGAGATAATGGACGTAAACCATGTGGATCACGTGCAACAAGCATTTCATCCTTTGTCATAATTAAGAAAGAATAGGCACCCTTTAAAAGAGACAGGGCATTTTTCACCTTCGCACGGAATGGTGAATGCGAACTTTTCTTAATAAGATGCGCCAACACTTCTGTATCAGAGCTAGAGTGGAAAATGCTACCTTGTCGCTCTAGATATTGCTTTAAATGTGTCGCATTGACTAAGTTACCGTTATGGGCAATTGAAAGGCTACCAGTTGAGGAGTGGAATAATAATGGCTGTACATTTTCAATACCGCCACCACCAGCAGTCGTATAACGAACATGCGCAATAGCTGCTTTGCCGTTCACTGCTTTTAATTTATCTTCGTTGAAAACATCATTAACTAGTCCTTCGCCTTTCACCGCGCGAAGATGCTGTCCGTCTGAAACGACAATTCCAGCGCCTTCTTGTCCACGGTGTTGAAGAGCATGAAGCCCGTAATAGCTAAGGTGTGCTGGACTTGGGTTACCCCAAATACCAAACACCCCACATTCTTCGTTTAAGCCTCTGAGTTCAGCAAGCATGGGATTGCTCCTTTCCAATTAGAACGGAATTCCTCCACTGTACCTTCTACAAGCACACCTTTGTCCCCGTTGATTTTCACAAGTGCATCGTTTGTTACGACACCAATTTTTTGAGCATCTTTCATGATTTCTACAAATGCTGCAGCATTTTCTTCTTTAACTGTAACAACAAAACGAGATTGACTCTCACTGAATAGCGCTGTTGTTGCAGAGCCTGTTAATGTTACATCCACACCAAGACCGTTAGCGCCAAATGTTGTTTCAGCAATCGCCACAGCTAAACCTCCCTCTGCTACATCATGCGCAGATTGAACAAGGCCTGCTTTAATCGCCTTTAATAAAGATTGCTGACGTGTCGCTTCAACCTCTAAATCAATAGCTGGCGCTTTCCCTGAAATAACACCATTATTTAAAAGTTTTTGAAGCTCTGAACCACCAAATTCTGTTTTTGTCTCACCAATAACAAAGACAAGATCTCCTGCTGCCTTTACATCCTGTGTCGTTACATGTGCTAAGTCTTCAATAAGACCAACCATACCAATTGTTGGCGTTGGATACACCGCTTCGCCTGAACGCTCATTATAAAGAGAAACGTTACCTCCGATTACTGGAGCATTTAATGCCGTACAAGCTGCCGAAATACCATCTGCAGATTTTTCAATTTGCCAGAAGATTTCTGGTTTCTCTGGATTACCGAAGTTTAAGCAGTCTGTAATCGCAAGTGGCGTGCCACCAGTTGCCACGATATTACGAGCTGCTTCGGCTACTGCGATAGCACCACCCACTTCTGGATCTAAATAGATATAACGTGAGTTACAGTCTGTTGTCATTGCCAACCCTTTATTTGTGCCACGTACTCGAATAACAGCAGCGTCAGATCCTGGTTTAACAACTGTTGATGTACGTACCTGATAATCATATTGATCGTATACCCATTCTTTAGAAGCAATTGTCGGTGCTTTTAATAAAGCAATGAGTGTTTCTTTGTAATCAGTCACAGCAGGTTCAGTGTTTTCGATTGCTTGGAACTGAGCATAGTATGCAGGTTCTGCAGATGGTTTATGATAAACAGGTGCATCTTCTGCTAATGCGTCTGCAGGTACCTCTGCAACTACTTGTCCTTTGTGTAGCAGACGAAGCATTTTATCATCTGTAACGCGACCAATCGCTACTGCATCTAAATCGTATTTATCGAAAATCGCTTTAATTTCATCTTCGCGACCTTTTTTCACAACTAAAAGCATACGTTCTTGAGACTCAGACAACATCATTTCATACGCTGACATTCCTGTTTCACGCTGAGGCACTAAGTCTAAGTTCATTTCTACACCAGAACCAGCCTTTGAAGCCATTTCTGCTGAAGAAGAAGTAAGACCAGCTGCACCCATATCTTGAATACCAACTAGAGCATCCGATTTTACAACCTCTAAACAAGCTTCAAGTAAAAGCTTCTCCATAAATGGATCTCCAACTTGTACCGCTGGACGTTGGTTTTCTGATTCCTCAGTTAATTCCTCAGAGGCGAATGTTGCACCATGAATACCATCACGGCCTGTTTTCGCTCCAACATACATCACTGTATTACCTACACCAGCAGCAATGCCTCGTTGAATATCTTTATGATCAATTAAACCGACACACATAGCATTCACTAGAGGATTACCTTCATAGCAAGGATCAAATTGAATTTCGCCACCTACTGTTGGGATTCCGATACAGTTACCATATCCTGCGATTCCCGCTACTACTTCTTCAAATAGATATTTACCACGTGCTGACTTTAATTCACCAAAGCGTAACGAGTTTAACATAGCGATTGGACGTGCACCCATTGAGAAAACGTCACGGATAATACCACCGACACCCGTTGCAGCCCCTTGATAAGGTTCAATTGCAGATGGATGGTTATGCGATTCCATTTTAAACACTACTGCTTGTTCGTCACCAATATCAACAATACCTGCACCTTCACCTGGTCCTTGTAATACCTGTGGACCTTTAGTAGGGAATTTACGTAGTACTGGCTTTGAATTTTTGTACGAGCAGTGTTCAGACCACATTACTGAGAAAAGACCTGTCTCTGTCCAGTTAGGTAGACGTCCTAAAATACCTTCTACCATTGCAAATTCTTCGTCTGACATCCCCATTCCAGCGTATAGCTTCTCATCTTTAATCTGCTGTGCTGTTGGCTCAAACTTAGTTGTTGACATGATTTTCCCTCCACTGCTTCACGATTGATTTAAATACTGCTAGACCGTCTGCGCCGCCCACCAGTGCATCAACAGCTCGCTCTGGGTGTGGCATCATCCCTAATACATTGCCGCGCTCGTTTATAATCCCTGCGATATCTTCTAAAGAACCGTTTGGATTGTCACCTGAGTATGTGAATACGATTTGATTATTATCTTTTAGTGATTGTAAAGTTTCCTCGTCACAGTAGTAGTTACCTTCACCATGTGCGATTGGAATATTGATGATTTGACCTTGCTCATATTGATTTGTGAATAATGTATTGTTGTTTTCAACTTTAAGCTGCACTGTACGGCACATAAATTTTAAGTTTTTATTGCGCAATAAAGCTCCTGGCAATAAACCTGCTTCCGTTAGGATTTGGAAGCCATTACATACACCTAATACAGGTTTACCAGCATCTGCTGCCTTCTTAACTTCTGTCATAATGTTAGATTGATTAGCCATTGCACCACAACGAAGATAATCCCCATAGGAGAATCCTCCAGGTACTAATACACCATCAAAACCACTTAGATCTGTTGCTGTATGCCATACATATTCTACTTCTTCACCTAGCTCGTCTTTAATCGCATGATACATATCGATGTCACAGTTTGACCCAGGGAATACGAGTACTGCGAATTTCATGATTAAATAGCCTCCTCGACTTCGTAACGGTAGTCTTCAATTACAACGTTCGTTAAAACCTTTTCACACATTTCTTTTACTAGAGTATCAATGTCACGTTCTGAATCTTTAATTGATAGTTCAAGATATTTACCGATACGTAAATCTTCTACTTCACCGTAGCCCATCTTAGCTAAAGAACCTTGTACTGCAGAGCCTTGAGGATCAAGAATACTCTCACGTAATGTTACATAGATTTTTACTTTTTTCATTGTTATTTGCCTCCGAGTCTAGAAAGTATAATAGTATAAACTTCAGTTAAATTACCAAGGTCACGACGAAAAACATCTTTGTCTAACTTTTGCTTCGTTGTTGCATCCCAAAGTCGGCATGTATCTGGTGAAATTTCATCTGCCAATAATACATGACCATCCATATCACGGCCGAACTCTAATTTAAAATCAATCAATGTCACATTGACATCTGCAAAGATCGGCTGTAGCACTTTGTTAACGGCTAATGCACCATCATAAATAGCTGTTACTTCAGTTGGTGTGGCAAGTTCAAGAACATCAATATGTTCTGTCGTAATAAGTGGGTCGCCTAAATCATCGTCTTTATAATAAAATTCAACGATTGGTCGTTTTAAAGGTGTCCCTTCTTCAAGACCTAGACGCTTTGCTAAACTTCCAGCAGCAATATTACGAACAACTACCTCAATCGGAATAATTTCTACTTTTTTTACAAGTTGTTGTGTATCGGATAATCGTTTTACGAAATGTGACGCAATTCCGTTAGCTTGTAATTTTTCGAAAATTAATGAAGTAATGCGATTATTTAAAATGCCCTTACCTTCAATTTCCTCTTTCTTTTCACCATTGAATGCTGTTGCACTATCCTTGTACTCAACAAGTAGCACATTTGGCTCCTCTGTTGTGAACAATTTCTTTGCTTTACCTTCATACAAAAGTTGACCTTTAGTCATTTCGTTTTCCCCCTGATATTATGAGATACGCTTGTAATAATGTTCAGAATTGAACCGTATCTCTACGATTCAACTCTGAAACTTTTACTGGTGGCTCTAACATTTATTATTAGATGGCTAAATAAATATTAGTTAAGTCCTAGTCGTTCAAAAATCATATCAACATGCTGTAAGTGGTAGTTGTAATCAAAACAATCATCCAACTCTTCTTTTGTTAAATAAGATGTGATTTTTTCACTTGCATCGACTAATGTACGGAACTGAACTTGCTCGTCCCAAGCCTGCATTGCTAAAGGTTGTACTGTATCATAAGCTTCTTCACGTACTAGTCCTTTATCAATCAATGCTAGTAAGATGCGTTGAGAATAAATAAGACCAAATGTACGATCCATATTACGTTTCATGTTCTCAGGGAATACTGTTAAGTTTTTCACAATATTACCGAAGCGATTTAGCATATAGTTAAGAGTAATTGTTGCATCCGGTAAAATAACACGCTCTGCAGATGAATGTGAAATATCACGCTCATGCCATAAAGCTACATTTTCATAAGCAGTCACCATATAACCTCGCATTAAACGAGACATACCAACCATGTTTTCAGAACCGATTGGATTACGCTTATGTGGCATTGCAGATGATCCTTTTTGTCCTTTTGCAAAAGCTTCCTCCACTTCACGTGTTTCAGATTTCTGTAGTCCACGAATTTCTGTTGCGAATTTTTCAATTGAAGTAGCGATTAAAGCTAATGCACCTAAATACTGAGCATGGCGATCACGCTGTAAAGTTTGTGTGGAGATCGGTGATGCTGCAAGTCCTAATTTATCGCAAACATATTGCTCAACACGAGGATCGATATTGGCATATGTTCCAACAGCTCCAGACATTTTTCCTGTTTCAATTACTTTGGCAGCTGCTTCAAAACGTTCAAGGTTACGCTTCATTTCCTCATACCATAAACCAAGTTTCAAACCGAAAGTTGTTGGTTCAGCATGAACACCATGTGTGCGTCCCATCATAACTGTATGTTTATGTTCTTTTGCCTTAGTAGCAATAATATCAATGAAATTTACTATATCTTTTCGTAAAATATCATTTGCTTGTTTGATTAAATAAGAAAGTGCTGTATCTACTACGTCCGTAGAAGTTAAACCATAATGTACCCATTTGCGCTCTTCTCCAAGTGTTTCAGAAACAGCACGAGTAAAGGCTACAACGTCATGACGAGTTTCTTGTTCAATTTCTAATATACGATTCACATCAAATGAAGCATTTTCGCGAATTTTAGCAACATCCTCTTTAGGGATATCTCCTAACTCTGCCCATGCTTCACAAGCTAAAATTTCAACCTCTAGCCAAGCTTGGTATTTATTTTGTTCTGTCCAAATTGCGCCCATTTCGGGTCTTGTGTAACGTTCAATCATCGCGTATCTCCTTCTATTCTGACCAAATGCCAGAACTCTCGATTTGTTGTAGTGTAGCTTCTAAGTCTTTTGTCATAATCGTCACATGGCCCATTTTACGGTTGACCTTAGCTTCAGCTTTCCCATAAAGATGTATGGACCATTCAGGATATTTAGCAATTGAGTTACTGAGTGGCACGACATGCTGCCCTAATACATTGACCATAATGGATGGTGCCCATAGTTGTGGCTTACGTAACGGCCATCCACAAACAGCACGAATATGCTGATGGAATTGTGAAACATTACATGCTTCAATTGAATAGTGACCAGAATTATGAGGTCTTGGTGCTAATTCATTGATAACAATACTACCATCTTCTAATACAAACATTTCTACCGCTAGCGTTCCTACTAAATGTAAATAATCTGCAATTTTCAAAGCTTCTCGTTCTGCAGCTTGAGCTGTGCTTTCAGTTATGCGAGCAGGTACTATTGTCTCGTGAAGAATATGATGAACATGAATGTTCTCTCCAACTGGCTGACAATACGATTCACCATGACCATTTCTTTGAACAATGACCGATACTTCCTTTACGAAAGGAACAAATCCTTCTGCAATACATTGCGAATGCGTGAATAATTCTTTCGCTAAAGGCAAATCTTCAGTTGATTTTAAAAGCTGCTGTCCCTTGCCATCATAACCACCTCTTGCTGTTTTGACTATACAAGGATAACCAATCGAATCAATATTGGCTACTAATTCTTCATAAGTTTTTGCAACAATATATGGTGCTACTGGGCAACCAGCTTTCACAATAGCTTCTTTCTCTGTTATACGGTTTTGTGTAATACGTACCAACTCTGCTCCTTGAGGAACATAAGCCATTTGTGATAAACGCTTTAAGCCTTCATAATCAATATTTTCAAATTCATATGTGATAATATCACTTACTTCTGCAAGTTCTTCTAAAGCAGCTTCATCATCATATGGAGCTACAATGCGAATATCTGCAACCTGCCCACAAGGTGAGTCCATTGCTGGTTCAAGAACAGCCACTTTAAAACCTGACTCCTTTGCAGCAAGTGCCATCATTCGACCAAGTTGCCCTCCGCCTATAATGCCTATCGTTTGTCCAGGATAAATAATCTTCGTCACACTAAGTCACCTGTACTTTCTAATACTTGCTGCTTTGTTGCTTCACGTCTAGCATCTAATTTATTAGCAAGCTCCGCATCTGTTGTTGACAAAATTTGAGCTGCAAGTAACCCTGCATTAGTCGCTCCTGCTTTGCCAATCGCTACAGTAGCTACAGGTACGCCACCAGGCATTTGAACGATGGATAATAGTGAATCAAGTCCATTAAGTGCACGGGATTGAACTGGTACACCGATGACAGGTAATGTTGTTTTAGCTGCCACCATTCCTGGTAAATGTGCAGCACCGCCTGCTCCAGCAATAATTACTTGTATTCCTCGCTCGCGAGCTGCCTCTGCATATTCAAACATTAAATCAGGTGTACGATGTGCTGATACAACTTTCTTTTCGTACGGTACTTGTAATTCATCTAAAATATCACATGCATGTTTCATTGTTTCCCAGTCACTTGAACTACCCATAATGACACCGATTTTCGGATTCATAAATTGTCGCTCCTTTTAAACGATAGAAAAATGAT